>Ga0208032_1000253_pt1 | contig 36406 bp, 35 predicted proteins | sample MalvirAntarct_66_FD_184254 | JGI IMG/M metagenome (GOLD analysis project Ga0208032, IMG submission 184254) | Marine viral communities from the Global Malaspina Expedition - Malaspina viral metaG Antarct_66 (SPAdes) (version 2) | ecosystem: Environmental > Aquatic > Marine > Oceanic | place: West... | reverse complement strand
GAAAAAGGGTGGGGGGTAGCTAAGCTATTGATTACATTAGGTTGTTATTACCAAACCCCATGAACCACTACTCTTCCTCGAAGTAAGGCGATGTTCCATATTTGGGGAAAACGAAAAAGTTTGCGCAGATCTTTATTATATAGAAGTGCGAGACGTGTCGCTATGCAGGGGGGTTGGGGGTACGTGGGGGTCGCCATACGTCAGAAAAGTAGTGACTCACTACCATTTGATAGCTAGCGACACCTGATAACGAGACACAACACACCAAAACACGTATACTGGTTACATCAAACGGGCAATCATGCACCAATTGATAACGTCTTTGAAAGGACACAACATGACACAAGTAAACATTGCGACTATCAACACTGAGATCGAAACAACAATTCGCGATTGGTCAACTTCTACAGTTAAGACTGATCTGGCACGTATCAAACGTACTGATACATTGCGTAGCGCAGGTTGGGCCAGCACTCATTGCATATCGCCTAAGTCTGAGGGGAGCGAGGCCACAGATGAAGGCTGGGCGTTCTTGAAAGATACTATCAACTCAGGCTTGCCAAAAGGTGCGCAAGATATGATGGCTATGTCTGCCAAGGTATGCGGCGACAAGACTGTTAACGGCCAGTCAAGAGCGTATTGGATGCGTCAGGCTAACGCGGTTATCGGCGACATCAAGACGCAACTCAAACGCCGTGAAGACATCGCCTCGGAAGTCGCGTCAGGCAAGACTGGGCCAGATGCCAGAACGGTATCGGCCGAAACCAAGGTACGCGAATTGCTCAACGATGCAATCAAACGTATGCAAAAGTCTGATACGTTCGAATCCAAGATGGATGTTGGTGCCATGGTTGAAGCACTCAACATGATGATCAAGTCGATCGGATAAGGTAACGAGGCGGCGCAAGCCGCCTCAACCGCAACACTTAATTGGAATGGACACATGAAAACAATTAGCCTCATTAAACAAATCATACTTCAAGATATCGAAGCAGTAGGTATTACCAGAGCAGTACTGCTTTACCTTGCGACAGCCGCTACAATAGGCTGTTGGATACTCATTGCACTTTTTATTTAATACACCGCCTCGGAGCCTTCGGGTTTCGGGGCTTTTTTTGTGTCTTGCTTTTGGTAGTGACTCACTACCCTATTGAAGCCAGTTCTCGGAGCAGCTCTGCGCGTCATGCCAGCCACGCGTGTAGAGATGTCGTGGTACGGAACAGTACAAAGGGTAGTGACTCACTACGCTAATGAAACCAGTTATGTAAGCAGCTCTGCGCATCACACGGCAAGTAGTAGTGAGTCACTACCTTTTTATAATGTTCCATATAAAGTTCCTAATGTCCCGCAAGAAGTTCCATAAGGGGGGTCTTCAAAGTATTGTTTTTATTATAATGTTCCTAATGTTCCTAATGTTCCATTAATAAAAATAACACCCCCCACGCGACCCCCTCTACATGCTAATAACACCAACGTACACATAACCTCATTTACCCCCCACCTTATGCCAGATCAAAGGAACATTGGAACTTTACTTACATTTCAACTACTTACGTGGAACATTACGGAACATTAGGAACTTCCCTTACATTTCAGTAGCTTACCTACATAACTTATACGATACGTCACCATAGGTCAGGACTTTATACTATATGTCAGAAAACTTGACATTTGATACCCTATATGGTATTATAATATATGTTGTCACGAAACGAGCAACGTACCGCGCTCCAAGCGCGACTAAGCAAACCAGTAGTGAGTCACTACGCAAACAATGGAGAACAAGACCATGGCACTAAAGACTGTCACCTGTCGTTCATGCGGCGAACAGTACGACCATCGTCGTCGTCAACTGGGCTACAACTTCTGCCTAGACTGCGGCGACTTCCGCGCCCAACAAGTTCGGTCAAGCTGGTGCATTGCGCCGATTGCCCACAAGCAAGGTGCAACACTCGTCACCAATCCCAACGACCTCAAGGGTCTCAACAAGTATTCAATGTAGGAGCAGAACTATGAATATGATGAACGCAATCCAAGGTAGTGACCCACTACCGCAAACCCAAGCACCAACACTTGCATCATCCGCGATGCTCGTCGAGGTCAACATCTCTCACTGGGTTGGGCGCAAGAAAGACAAGCGTGCCTCTGCCGATGTCACCTCACAGAACTACGCCTCTAAAGGTGTGGCGAACGTCAACAAGAAGTTGCTTGCCAACAACGACGATCTCAAGGCGATACAAACTCACGTATCAGCAATTCGTGCCACGCACGCGGCTATGACAATGCCGTGGTCAAACTCAGGTCTTCGCCTGTTACCGACAGCGCAGTACTTCAAGTACAGCCAAGCCATGTCTGAGATGGTCAACGAGTTCTGGCGTCTCGTGCAGGGGTTCTTGGACAGGTACAACGATGCCGTGATCGACGTTCAGATCATACTTGGAGACTTGTTTTCACGTGATGACTATCCTGACCACGTACAGGTAGAGCGTAAGTTCTCTGTCGGCATCAACTACATGCCCCTGCCTGACTCTGGCGACTTCCGTGTGGATATCGGCAACGATGCACTAGCCGAGGTGCAAGAGAAGTACAGCGAGTTCTACGCCAAGCAGTACAACACCGCGATGAATGATGTGTGGACACGTTTGCACAAGTCACTGACCAGCATGTCAGAGCGTCTCGACTACGGTAGCAAAGAGGACAAGAAAGTGTTCCGCGACAGCTTGGTTGGCAACGTCAACGACATGATAGAACTTCTCCGTGTGTGTAACGTGACACAGTCAACGCAGATGTCAGCAATGGCGAACAGTCTCGAAGAGGCAATGTCTGGCGTGACACCTGATGCACTGCGTGAGGATGAATACTTCCGCGCCGAAACCAAAGCGGCAGTAGATGCCGCGATCAAATCACTACCATCATTGGATATATAAACTGTCTTGGAGGACAACAAAATGACTAATCAAGCACAAGCAATGTACGCACTGAACCTAGATCAATGCGTCGATCTTATCAAAGCGGTGGGTAGCAAACGTACCATACTAGCACAGGGTGATATGGGTAACGGCAAGTCATCCATGATCAACACCTTGGCCGAACAACTGCCGACCCATCGACCCATATACTTTGATGGCACGACTAAAGACCTCGGTGACATTATGATCCCGTCGATGCAGTCTATCGAAACGGATGGCTGTGTGCGTATGATCCCACACGAAGAACTCGGTCTGCATATAGATGGGCCGATCATCCTGATGCTCGACGAGTATGGCAAGGCGAACCCCGCTGTGAAGAACGCGATGTTGCGTCTGATGTTGGAGCGTAAAGTGGGTAGTTACTCACTACACCCTGACAGCATTGTCTTTGCCACGACCAACAAAGGTTCAGAGGGTGTGGGTGACATGATACCGCCGCACGCACGCAACCGTATGACTGTGGTGCAGATACGCAAGACCAACCACATGGATTGGATCGAATGGGGTATCAACAACGATGTCGATCACACCCTACTTGGTTGGGTCAAAGACAACCCACACCTGATGGCATCGTTCGAGGATGTGAAAGACCCCGACGAGAACCCATACATCTTTCACCCCAAGCAGCAACGCACTGCGTTTGTTACTCCACGTTCACTCGAAGCGGCGTCTGATGTACTCAAAACACGGGAACACTTCGACGATGTAACACTGACCGCCGCCCTGATGGGTACGATTGGTGATCGTGGTGCGATGGACTTGATGGCGTTTGTGTCATTATCCGACCAGCTACCCAGCTTGCAATCGGTCAAGGATGATCCGAAGAATGCCAAGGTTCCCGGCAGCGCCGCCGCCGTGTGTATGGTTGTGTATAGAACTCTGGCCGCGTTGGAGAAAGACTGGCTCGACGCTTGGATGGATTACTTACCGCGTCTCGACACCGAGGCACAGGCTATGTTCGCTAACGGTGTACGCTCACCCAAGTACAGCAAGCAAGCGATGGTGATGACCAACAAGAAGTTCACAGCGTGGGCTATGCAGAACAACCATCTGTACACAGCAGATAAGAAATAAGGAGATCATCATGGGTACTATAAACAATACGCACGGGCATCGGCTAACCCCTCCTCGCAAGAAGCAAGACACTTCTGAAATGAAACCCGTCAACCGCGCCGCGAGACGTGCGTTGAAAAGCAACAGGGCTACTAAGCCAAAGAATAAGAAACAAGGAGAATAACAATGCTAATGTTAAATCAGCTAACAGAGGAACAGCGGCTAACCAAAGCCGTTGTCTCCATCATGGGTAACCCGAAGTACACAGCACTCGCAGGGGTGCTGATGATTGGTGATCGTAACGTGGTGGATGACCCAAGTGTCCCGACCGCGTGTACCAATGGACGTGACGAAATGTATGGACGTGAGTTTGTAACACAACTCAACGATGCCGAGCTTAGGTTCTTGGTGTTGCACGAGGTGTATCACAAGCTGTTCCGACACCTAACCACATGGCGTCACCTATATGACGAGGACGGACACCTTGCAAACATAGCGTGTGACTATGTCATCAACGTCAAGCTCGTAGATGATAACTCCGATGGCTTCGCCACTATGACAGGCGCGTTGGAGAAGGGATGCTATGATCCTAAGTATACTGGCATGGACAGTGCGCAGGTATACAACTCTCTGCGTGATGACCAAGATGGCGACGGTGGCAGGCAAGGTGGTAGTGGTTCACTACCTGATGGACAAAATCCATTCGATACCCATGACTGGGAAGGCGCACAAGAACTGACCGCCGAGGAACAACGCGACCTTGCACGAGAGATCGACGAGGCAATACGCCAAGGTGCATTGGTTGCTGGCAAGATGGGCAGTGGTGGTGACCGTGACCTAGCCGAACTACTACAGCCGCAAGTCAACTGGCGTGAAGCATTACGTGAGTTTGTGCAGAACACTTGCACAGGTAGCGACTACTCTACTTATCGCAGACCTAATCGCAGATACCTGTCGAGTGGTATGTACATGCCAAGCGGTGTGACCGAGCAAGTTGGTGAGTTGATCGTGGCTATCGATACGTCTGGATCAATCGGACAGCGTGAACTCTCTGCGTTCCTCTCCGAGGTCAAAGAGATATGCGACACGGTACATCCCGAACGGGTACGCCTGTTGTATTGGGACACGGAGATATGTCGTGACGAGACGTATGAAATGCACGATCTCGATACACTCGTACAGTCAACCAAACCAGCGGGTGGTGGTGGCACTGATGTGACATGCGTTACCGATTACATTCGGGATGAGAACATCAACGCGCAAGCATGTATCGTGCTGACAGATGGCTATCTATTCGGTGGCTGGGGTCAGTGGACTATGCCTGTGCTGTGGTGCGTAATGGATAACAACAGGGCTACAGCAGACTGTGGCAAGACAGTACATATTAAATCAAGGGACATGTAAGATGGTACTAACATTCACAAACCACACTTCGTTTGAGTCGGTAGTGACTCACTACGAAAGCATCAAGCCTATCAACGAGCGAAGTTGCGCAGAGAACCTGCACGGGTATGGGACATCTCGTAACATCAGACCTATTGGTGATCGCAGTCGTAAATGGGAGCGTATCGTAAAGATAAGCCGAAACTGCTACGCATTGAGCGATGGTCACCATCGTGGCGATCCTATGTTCAGCTACTATAGCAAATCCACCCTTGGCAAGATGCAGTACTACGCGCCGATTGTATGGCGTCGATACATGGACGGTAGCTTCAGCGTGCAAATCAGGAACATGACAGGGCCAGACCATGGGTGTGAACCGTCTCGCTACAGTTTCCTCGAAAGGTATGTGCCAAGAGGTTTGCAGTTTGTCCGAGCATCTAGTCGCCATTACATCACCGTAGGCTATGACAATGAGCCTAAGTTATTCCTAGCTAAGGGCAAGACAGTAACTGCTCAAGAGTATGCCCATGAAAAGGACTTCGCGTCCGCACACAAAATGAGGCTTTGGCGTAAACGTACAGATGACAACGCGGCACTGCTGTTCCATTACGTCGATAACAAATGGGTGCATGATAAAACAACTGGGGGAAAGCCACCGCAAAACCCACGCGTGGACAAGGCGTTGAAGGCTAAGTACCGCGACGCAATTAAAAAGTTCTTTGAATGGGGCATGACTATGAGTCCGTTAATACCACTAGAACGAGACTATATCATGGAGCGTACAGACGAACTGCGTAAACACTTCCACCCGCTTACGGCATATGAAGCATGGAACCCTGAGTGGTCTCGTGAAATCCTAGCGGATGAGAACCACCCAATGCGATTACAGTACTGGGTCTACTTTGCGGCGCAATGTCAAAACGAATACAACAACTGGAACAAGTCGTACGCAGTAAAAGAAGTAGAGACAAAAGAAGACGTGAACCGCGTGCGTTCGAGATACAACTCGTTCGTGAATAACAACGCAGGATTTATGAAACAGTAGTGACTCACTACGCAAACTGGAGAACAATATGAAACGCATAGAACAAGTAATTAACCTACGTGAACCACAAGATGAGCGACAGCCTTTCGGTCTATTGGATTTCGCTGACAAGCTAATGCAAGAGATGAAGGGGTTCAGTGTCTCTGTATGTAAACATAGCAATCGGTTGTGGGTGTACCGTAAAGGCGACAACTACGCTGTGGGTATGATTGGTTATGGTGACTTCCAAAATACAAGTGACGGAGAAGATCGTTACGCTGTGTGGTCACCAAACATAAAAAACATGAAGTATAATGGTGGCGAGCAACAGAGCATGTGTCTGGCGTTGAAGAGAGACAAGGCGGTCAAGAACGCCCTGCAATACTTACGACCGTTGTCTATAAAGCAGACTGTCAAACTATCCTTACGGGACTGTGGCACTGCGGCAGCAATCGTGGTGTCTAAAATACGGGATAGTGTAGGGGACGTAAGGCGGGAGATGACCAACAACTTGTTTGACACAGGCACATACTCCCCACCGACGCCGAATGCGTTGCAGCGTGAACTAAAGCACATGGTGGATTCGGGCTATGAGTTCTTAGACAAAGACCTTGGCGATAAGATAGCAAAGATAGTTGGCGGGGTAAAAGAACTTGCAATGGCCCGTGACGCTAACAAAAACACATTCACGTTTGTTGAGGCGTCTATATCACCAACAGGTAGGCAGGTGTTCCGCGTGCTTACTGATGTAGATGCGAACATGGCTTTTGCGTTTGACCCCGGACCTGACGAGATGTCTGTGTACGACCAACATAGTCTGCCCGACGAGCTGGCAGGTAAGATGTCGGTGCTAAGTATGCTTCAAGCGGACGGGTATGTTGAGGGTGTCGGCTACAAAGTAAGTGACACTATATTCTATCTGCGCGGGTGAATGACTTGAGCGTGTGCGAGAACAAACACTATCGCGTTATGATACATCCTGATACGAATAGAGTAGATATACTATGTTTTGGTATGGAAGCTATTGACGCGTCAGCTTTGGGACTATATGACAGCATGACCAGCACGCCTAATTGGGTACAAGAAAGGATTGCTATACTGATGATGACCAACGGGACACCCCCGACCGAACCAGTTGAGGGTGTAGGTCACCGGATAGATAGCAATACTTATTGGGTCTACCACAAATAGGTAGTGAGTCACTACCATGGGGGCGGTTCGCCGCCCCTACTTACCTACCGAAACCAGTTACTAGGATAAACAAGATGACACCCGAAGCCAAAGTCAAAAAGAAAGTTGTTGCCATACTCAACGATCACGGGGCATATTACTTCTACCCTGTGACGGGGGGCTACGGGCATAGTGGGGTGCCTGACATAGTAGCGTGCCATGGTGGGCGATTTATTGGTATCGAATGTAAAGCTGGGAAGAACAAACCTACAGCATTGCAGGAAAAGAACTTGCAGGACATCAGCCGTTCGGGTGGCGAAGCTATGGTCATAAACGAAGATAACATTACTGAAGTGGAGGATTGGTTAGCATGGAACAGCTTAGGCGGAGTAGGTCTTTAAAGATACCGCACGTAGACACCTATCAAGGTGCGTATCGTTTGGCTTGGCTCAAGCAAAACAAAAAGGATGCAGTCAATAAGAACTGTGTGTTGTTCGCTAATAAGAAAATAGTAGACGCTCAATATAAGAACGCCAAAAAAGGTGCGGTGAGATTAGAGAAGAGAAAGGCAATGCCAGAGCGAGTTAAGATAATCAACAGAATGTTGAAAAACGATATGACCCAAATAACAATCGCAAGCATATTAGGCATTAGTCAAAATGTAGTAAGCAAAGCGAAGTCAAGATACAGCTTGCCTACGCAAGAAACATAACAAGGGAGAAGAAGATGGGTGAACGCAATATAGAAGACATGCTGAACGAGGTGTTCAGAAAAGTTTTTAAAGAACAGCGGGGGTAGGATGGAACTTTTCACTGCACTGCTAATCTACTACCCGCTTCAAGGTAACGATGTCGTCAGCGAGATTTGGTTTGAGAGCTACGCTAAATGTGAGAGGGTTCTCAGGTCAGAAGCATTAGAAATAATCTATGACAGCCCACGAGACATTCACATATCATGCGAAAGTTCAGATGTAATAAGCAAAACATTGCGTCCGAAGGCAAGACCTAATGGGTGATGAAGCATTAAACCCTGCGCAAAAAGCAGAGTATCGGTTTCTAAAACAGGAGACAGATAAGTACGAGCGCGAAGTTAATCGCGTCAACCAACATCCTGACGTACAGCAAGACTTGTATCGTGCAAGGAGAGAGCTACGAGAGTTTACCGCAAAACTGCGGGAACAAGGCATTAACATATAATGGAGAGTAACATGGTTAAGAAGAAAAAAGCTGACAAGGTCTGGGCGTATAAAGTCAAGCATCCACAGGCCACAACGCGGGAAGTCGCAACGGCTACTGGAGCGTCTTATAACTACGTGCATAAGCTAATGAGCAAGATCAGCACACCAAAAGAAGTATTGGATGCGGATTTAAACCCAGTGGGTACGTGGACAACGCGTAGCTGGAAATCACGCGGTGACATCTTGGACACCGCCAAGGATTATGTCACGAAAGATCGGGCCTCTGATCACGGTGATATGGAAAGTAATTTCCAAACGATAAGTGAGTATTGGTCTGTCCATCTAGGCACTGAAGTAAGTGCTACCGATGTCTCTGTTATGATGACGCTACTAAAGGTGGCGCGTATAAAATCCAACGCAAATAATATGGATAACTGGATTGATGCCGCAGGTTACATGGCCTGTGGTGGTGAGATAGCGAGCAAGTAATGGACGTATACACGCTAGATTTCGAGACGTACTACGACCAGAAATATTCGTTGTCCAAGGTCACGACCGAAGAATATGTACGTGATCCGCGCTTTGAAGTAATCGGTCTTGCGATCAAGAAGAACGATAGGTCTACTAAGTACGTTAACGATCCAGCGTTAATAAAGCGTCTGCTATCACACATAGACTTCTCTAGTAGCGCCATCCTATGTCACAATACGATGTTCGATGGTGCTATACTGAGTTGGCGTTACGGGGTTAATCCGAAAGTATGGTTTGATACTATGTGCATGGCCCGTGCGTTACACGGCGTAGAAACAAGCGTGTCTCTAAAAGCTACAGCAGAACGGTACGGTGTCGGCGTTAAAGGCAACGAAGTAAACAATGCTAAAGGCAAGCACCGTGCCGATTTCACTGTGGAAGAGGCGGCTAAGTACGGTGAGTATGCCAAGAACGATGTAGAGTTGACATACAAGTTGTTTAGGATGATGGGCGGTAAGTTCCCCCGTCAAGAGTTAAAGATAATCGACCTTACATTACGCATGTTCATCAACCCTGTCTTGGATCTAGACCTTGGGTTGTTGGAGCAGCACCTTGAGGACACCCGTGACCGCAAGCACAAGTTGTTGGTGGACGCTGGGATAGAGGACAAGAAAGACCTTATGTCTAATATAAAGTTTGCTGACATGCTGAGAGGGCTAGGTGTAGAACCTCCTATGAAGGTAAGCCCCACCACAGGCAAGGATACTTACGCCTTTGCAAAGTCAGACGAGGACTTTAAAGCACTGCAAGAACACGAGGATGACAGGGTCCAATCTCTAGTAGCGGCACGTTTGGGTAGCAAAAGTACCTTAGAGGAGACACGCACAGAGAGGTTTATAGGCATATATAAACGTGGCCTGCTTCCGGTCCCAGTTAGATACTACGCCGCACACACAGGTCGTTGGGGTGGGTCCGACAAGATCAACTTACAAAACCTTCCAAGCCGTGGGAAGAACGGGAAGAAATTAAAGAAGGCTATCGTTGCTCCCGAAGGACACACAGTTGTCGAAGCCGATAGCTCACAGATCGAAGCAAGGGTCTTAGCGTGGTTCACGGGACAGGATGACCTGACCTCTGCATTTGCCAGAGGGGAAGATGTATACATAAAGATGGCGGCACGTATCTACGGTTGCAAAGAAGAAAACGTTACAAAAGATCAGCGGTTCGTTGGGAAGACTACGATCCTCGGTGCTGGGTATGGCATGGGTGCCGAGAAGTTTGGCGTGCAGTTAAAGACGTTTGGGTATGAGGTATCAACTGATGAAGCTCGTCGGATCATAGACATATACCGGGATGCGAATTATAAAATTAGTCAAGGATGGCGCGATGCGAACTACATGGTGCAGAAGCTTGCCAGTAACCGGGCAGTTAAGTTCGGGCGTAAAGGTATCATCCAAGTAGACGCCGCTAACCAAGCACTGATTGTGCCGAGCGGCCTAAGAATTTTCTACGATGAGTTATACGGGGAGCAAGCCGAAAAAGGTTTGGAGTATAGCTACAAAACTCGTAGAGGACGCACCAAAATATACGGCGGCAAAGTCATAGAGAATGTATGCCAAGCCATAGCACGTTGTATTATAGGCGAACAAATGCTAAGTATAAGTAAGAAATACCAAGTGGTATTGACTGTTCACGATTCGATTGTGTGCTGTGTTCCCGACGCCGAAGTCGCTGAAGCACAGGCGTTTGTGGAGAGTTGTATGCGGTGGACACCCGACTGGGCCGAGGGGCTACCTGTCGATTGCGAGAGCGGTACGGGCAAATCATATGGGGATTGTGAATGATAAATAGGCGTAGAAAATACATAGACACAGCGTTGTTTGAGAGCACTGTTAGCCGTATAAAAGTTATGGAGGAGGTGTGTCGCGAGACCGGCCTCGGGCCTGATCGGGTTCTCCTAGCTATGATCGGTGCGTCTATTGAAGAACTAACCGCTGCAGTAGATATTCTCGACTCGTCAATAAGCATTGTTGGGCAGTAGAAAATGAGTAAAGCAGGGCCATGGTCATTCAGTCGGATCAAAGCATTCGAGCAATGCCCTAAACAATTCTACCACGAAAAGGTACTCAAGCAGTATCCGTTTAGACCGACTGAGGCCATGCGCTATGGTAGTGATTTTCACAAGGCGTGTGAGAAATACATAGGTGAGGGCACGCCTATCCCTGCTAAGTTTGGTTTCATAAAGCCGACACTCGATTCTTTGAACCGTAAGAAAGGTAAGAAGATCGTCGAGCAGAAGCTAGGGTTGACCGCTGACCTAGAACCGTGCAGCTTCTTTGCCAAAGATGTTTGGTTTCGAGGTATTGTTGACCTTGCAATCATAGACGAGGATACTGGTACGGGTTGGATCATAGACTACAAGACAGGAAAGTCTGCCAAGTACGCCGACAAGGGACAGCTTGAGTTGATGGCACTTACAATATTTAAGCATTACCCAAAGGTTACTAATCTAAAAGCAGGGCTACTCTTTGTAATAGCTAAGAGCCTTGTCAAAGCAGAATATGAAATTGACTTACAGCAAGTTCTTTGGAGCAAATGGTTGTCGAACTATGCTAAACTAGAGAAAGCGTTTGAAGTAGATGTGTGGAACCCCCGCCCGTCAGGACTTTGCAGACGCCACTGCCAAGTAATTGAATGTCCTCATAACGGAGCAAGCTGATGCCATACAAAAACAAGAAACGCCCGTACAAGAAAGAGTACGACCAACAGGTAGAACGTGGCGAACACAAAAATCGCATGGAACGCCAGAAAGCTAGGCGCAAAATGGATAAGACAGGCAAAGATGCCAACAAGAATGGCAAAGCCGACAAGCGGGAAGGCAAGGATATCGCTCACAAGAAACCGCTAAGTAAAGGTGGGACTAACAAGGATGGTGTATCCGTCCAAAGCAAAAAGAAAAACCGCGCGGCTGGCGGTGCTATAAGTAGCCCAAAGAAAAAAAAGTAGTGACTCACTACTACGGAGAACAACATGAAGATTCTACGGGATAAAGCAATACTGCTGAAGGTTCGTAACCCTAAACAGATCACAGCAGTAATCCCTAAAAGTAAGGAATTACCAATGAACAAAGTCGTCGTTAACTGGGGCTTAGAAGAAGCTCATACCCTACGAGGGTTAAATATAAACGTACCGTCACCTATAACTAAACGATACAGTTGGCCGGGACAGTATAGACCCTTCGATCATCAGAAAGACACCTCGTCTTTTATGACTATGAACAAGAAGTCGTTCTGCTTTAACGAGCAGGGTACAGGCAAAACCGCATCGGCTATCTGGGCGGCAGACTATCTTATGTCTCAAGGTAAGATTAAACGTGCGTTAGTAATCTGCCCGCTATCTATAATGGATAGCGCATGGCGTGCAGACTTGTTTTCTTTTGCCATGCACCGCACGGTAGATGTTGCTCACGGTAGCAAAGAGAAGCGTAAGAAGATCATCAACAGCGGGGCAGAGTTTGTAATTATTAACTATGATGGTGTCGAAGTCGTTAGCGAAGAGATTGCTAAGGGTGGTTTTGATCTGTTTATTGTTGACGAAGCAACCCACTACAAAAACGCGCAGACTAAACGATGGAAGACACTGAACAAACTAATCGGCGAGGACGATTGGTTATGGATGATGACGGGTACTCCCGCCGCACAAAGTCCAGTTGATGCTTATGGACTAGCCAAGTTGGTAAACCCTATGGCGGTGCCGAGGTTCTTTGGATCATGGCGTGATATGGTAATGTGGAAGGTAACTCAATTTAGCTACAAACCAAAAGAAAACTCCAAGGATACGGTGTTCCGAGCGTTGCAACCTGCGATCAGGTTTACCAAAGACGAATGCTTAGACCTGCCTGATATGGTCTACACCAAACGCTTTGTCGAGATGACCGCACAGCAGAAGAAGTATTATGATACCCTTCGCAAGAAGATGATTATGGAAGTAGCTGGCGAGTCTGTAACAGCCGCTAACGCTGCAATCAGTATGAACAAGCTACTTCAGATCAGCGCGGGGGCAGTTTACACCGACGACGGTGATTCGGTAGAGTTCGATATTAAAAACCGATACAAAGTCCTTAAAGAAACAATCGACGAGAGCAGTCAAAAGGTTTTAGTGTTTGTTCCGTTTAGGCACACGATAGATATGTTGACAAGCAAGCTGCGAAAAGACGGCGTTACTACCGAGGTCATACGAGGAGATGTCTCTGCATCTAAACGTACTGATATTTTTCGTAGGTTCCAAAGCGACCCTGATCCGAGAGTGCTGGTCATCCAGCCACAATCAGCGGCGCATGGCGTAACGCTTACGGCGGCTAACACAATCGTATGGTGGGGACCAACGTCTTCCCTTGAGACCTACGCACAAGCCAACGCACGTATTCATCGCGCAGGTCAGAAGCATAAATGTACTATAATACAATTAGCTGGGTCTCCTGCGGAGAAACGAATTTATCGCATGTTGGACGAGCGTATTAACATACATACAGCTATGATAGATTTATACAACGAAGTGCTTGACTAGTCACCATAAGACAGTATAAGACACTATATGTCAGTAATGCGCGTATAAAATGGAGAACAGCTATGACAATACCTGTTGAAAAACTTGTTAGTGCTTACACAAAGATACGCGAAAAGCGTACACAAGTATCGGCCAAGTTCAAAGAAGAAGATGGTGTTCTTTCTGAACAGCAAGACAAAATCAAAAGAGCTTTGCTGGACTACTGCAAAGATCAAGGAGTAGACAGCGTGCGTACGGGATCAGGTTTGTTCTATCGTACTGTTAAGCAGCGGTACTGGACAAGTGACTGGGAGTCTATGCACTCGTTTATTATGGACCACAACCTTCCTGACTTTTTTGAAAAGCGTCTCAACCAAACCAATGTACGTCAATTCATAGAAGAGAACCCTGACTTGCTACCTGCGGGGCTAAATGTGGATTCGGAGTACGTTATCTCTGTAAGGAAAAAATGAAATGCTTACCACTGAAACACCTTACTCGAACATTAGGGAAGTTGCAGGGTACTTCAGAGTATCTGTAACAACCATCCGTACTTGGATGCGTAAGGGACTAATACCTGAAAGCAGCTACATCAAAATCGGAGAAGTCTACAGATTTAGGCTCGACGAGGTAGAGGCTTCGGTGACCAATGCTAAGAAACCGAAGAAGCGGAAAAACTAATGCCAGTTACGGCGGTTGACAATAACTATATTGATGGGTCTGGTTTAAACCAAATCACCTTGGGGGGTAGGCGTTTTCGCCAATCCGTTGACGGCGAGTACGTCAACGTAAGTGATGGTCCATTGAATGTAATTATAGTAAACGCCGCAAAGCTGGCCCGTACTTACTATGAAGGTATGTACGATCCAGCAAACCCATCTGCCCCGACATGTTGGTCACCAGATACGCAGATACCATCCAATGATGTTCCGACAGACCAAAAGCAAGCTACTCGCTGTATGGACTGCCAACATAACATCAAAGGTTCAAGCAGCGGTGGGGGCCGCGCTTGCAGGTATTCGCAACGTCTGGCGGTCGTATTGGAAGGGCAGATGGATACAGTTTATCAGATGCGTATCCCCGCTACATCTATTTTTGGCAAAGATCAAAAAGGTGATATGGCTATGCAAGGCTACTCTAAGTACCTACATAGGCATAAAGCTTCATCACTATCGGTGGTTACACAGGTACGTTTTGATGAGGGGTCTGAAACACCTAAACTGTTTTTTAAAGCTGTCCGTGCGCTCAACGAACAAGAACTCAAGAAGGCGCTCGAACAGAAAGGTAGCCGTGCGGCAAGCATGGCTGCGTTACAGACCATGACGGTTCAATTAGAAACCGCAAGGGACAACTCTCCGTTTACAGAAGTAAGCGGTTTTGAATATAACAAAGGAGAAGACTAATGGCAGCAGCCAAACCAATGCTAATCAAAGGCGTCGAAGCTCATTACCCGCGTCTTAATCAGACCTATAAATTTGATAGGAGCGTTCTTCCTAACGGAAAGACAGTGCCTTGTGGTCCTACCGAAGAGAATGCAAAGTACGATACGAAGTTTCGTATGAACGATGCACAGGCAAAAGAATTGTATAACGCCATGAAAGCTGCATACAAGGAAGCAGCCCAATCAAGCTGGCCTGAAATGCCGAAGCATACCGAAGTGTTTGAAAGGGATGCAGATGGTATGTACATTGGCTCTGCTCAACTAAAGGGTCAGTACTCTGGTACGGTTACCGATAAGCCCCTACACGTTGACTCAAAGAACAGAAAACTACCCTCTGACTTTGAACTCACGCATGGCAGTACTGTAAATATAGCAGTGGCTCTTGTACCGTACAACATGACTTCTCATGGTGTATCACTACGGATAAAAGCTGTGCAGGTTATAGCTCTAGCGGTGAAGAAACAACATTCTCCGTTTGATACGCAAGAAGGTTTTTCTCTCGACGAGGATGACCCGTCTGCTATATTTGGGGATGTAGTTGAGTCTGCCCCTGCTGAAGTAGACGAAGTGCCTACACCGAAAAAGGTCGCCAAGAAGAAAGAGGCTGCTCCCTCTACTGAAGAGGCGGACCTTTCATCTATCGTTGACGATTGGGACGACTAACTTAACAGGTAGTCGTTAGTTAACGGTAGATTGCCGTGGTGGGATTTCGTGTCCTTTCTACCCACCACGGCACACTTTGGAGCAGCAACAATGAAAACATTAGAATTTTTAAGGGGGGTACTGAGTAGTGAAGGCCACTACTGCGTGTTCGCCTCTAAAGACGATACCCGTATACAGGAGTTCTACGATACTCTTGAAGAGGTAGAACGCGCGGCCAACAAGTATGCTGCGGAAGGATTAAACACATACTTCGCTCTTAGTACATTTAAAGAGCCGACCAAGAATGCAGGGCGAAAAGCCCAGAACGCGTACGAGTTGAAGTCTCTATTTCTCGACTTGGATGTTGGCTCGTTGAAAGAGTACCCTACGCAGAAGGCGGCGGTGGACGCCCTACGTGCTTTCTGCAAGAAGCTTTCCCTGCCTAAACCTATGATGGTCAACAGCGGAAACGGGGTGCATGTGTACTGGCCCCTTACCGAAGCAGTTTCGGCAGAGCAGTGGGTGGTAGAAGCTCAACGGCTAAAGCAAGCATGTGTGGATAACGGCCTTCGTGCTGACCCCGTAGTCACTGCTAACCTTGCGCAAGTCCTACGTGTCCCCGGTACTTATAACTGCAAGAGTGACCCACCCCTACCCGTAGAACTGTTTGGCGTTTCTATGCCTGACCCTGTGGTGTTAGAAGATTTTACGTCCAATCTGGGTGTGCTTACGATGCCAGTTACCACGCTTGATCTAGGTACTGACGCACTCTACGAAGCGTACGCAGACAACTCTGAGAATGTTTTTAAGACTATTATAAAGAAGACCGCTGAAGGGCGTGGTTGTGAGCAGCTAAGGTTTATAGCGACGCACCAGTCTGAGGTCAGCGAACCGCTGTGGCGTGCGGGGTTATCTATTGCAAAGTTTTGTATAGATGGGGACGTAGCCGCAAAGAAGATTTCTAGCAAACACCCCGACTACAACGAAGCAGCTATGCGCAAGAAGTTAGATGAGATCAAGGGCCCGTATACTTGCGCACGCTTTGACGAGTTAAACGAAGGCGTCTGTAAAGACTGCTCACTACAAGGCGAGATCAAATCGCCGATTGTGCTGGGTAGGCGTGTTCGAGAGTCCGATGGTGATGTGACAGTACTCGCGTCCGTTGTTAAGGGCGGAGTAAAGAAGTCTGAAAAATTTGACATACCCGAATATCCTGCACCCTATTTCCGTGGCGCAGCGGGGGGCGTGTTCCTACGCAGTAGCAATGCTGATGGGGATATAGAAGAAGACCTTGTTTATCACCACGACATCTACATTACTAGGCGTCTACACGATATTGAACTGGGCGAGACATTGGTGTTTCGTCTGCATTTGCCGAGAGATGGCGTACGTCAATTTAACGTACCACTTGCACAAGTAACCTCTCGTGAGGAATTTCGTAAGTGCATGGCTAAGGAAGGCGTAACCGCACATGGGAAGGCACTAGATAAACTAATGACATATACAACAAAATGGGTAGACGAACTACAACGCACGACTACAGCAGATGAGGCGCATCGCCAATTCGGTTGGGCTGACGATACTATGGAGTCGTTTGTGTTGGGAGACAAGTTAGTCACGGCGACAGACGTAGACTTTAACCCGTCTTCATCGGCCACAGCAGGGCTGATAGATGCATTCGAGCCGAAAGGTACGCGCGAGAAGAACCTTGAGCTGTTGGAGTTCTACAACAAACCGGGGTACGAACTGCACCAGTACGTTGTCGGCGTTGGTTTCGGCTCACCGCTGATGGCAGTCACAGGACTCAACAGTATGTCTATACACCTATATGGTGGTTCGGGTGTTGGTAAAACAACTGCACAGATGGCAGCTATCGGTATCTGGGGTAGCCCTGAAGAACTGATGAACAGCAAAGAGGATACGCACAACGCTCGTATGCTGAGGGGCGAGGTGATGCACAATATCCCGCTGGTGTCTGATGAGATGACGAACGTAAACGGCGAACAGATGTCTGACTACACCTATCAAGTATCCAGTGGGCGACAGAAAAACCGCATGTCCTCTAGTGGTAATACCGAACGCGTTAGGGGTAAGCCTTGGCAACTGCTTGCTCTGAGTTCGGGTAACACGAGCGCATGGGAAATCTTGGGTCGGCATAAGGCAACGCCGAAAGCAGAGATGCTGCGGATGTTTGAGCTAAACGTGAAGATGATGAATTTTACCAAAGGCGACAATACTGCTACTGCCCACCTCATAGAGGACTTTAAGGCGAACTACGGGCATATCGGCATTGAGTACATCCAGTGGGTCATCAACAACAAAGACGAAGTGCGCAAGATCGTAGACTCTGTGCGTATACGCATAGACAAGGCGGCTGGACTTGGCCCAGAGCATCGGTTCTGGACGAACGGTAACGCCGCGATTATCTCTGGTTTGATGATTGCTAAAAAGTTGGGCCTCGTAAACTATGACGTAGCCTTAGTGTACAGATGGATTGTGAGTGAGTTGATTTCTCGTCGCAACTACGTCAGCGATGCAGGGTCATCCGTCACTGAAACACTGAACAACTACTTGTCAGAAAACTACAACAACCTGCTCAAGATCGAAAGCACTGAAGATCAGCGTGGCAGGAATGATAACGTAATAGAGCTTGTGCCTATTGGTGCAAGTCCTCGCGGTACGTTGGTCGCACGCTACGAGCCAGATACCAAGTTGTTGTTCCTGCGTCTCAAGCCGTTCCGAGAGTGGTGTGTTGACCAGCAAATAAACTACCAAGGCGTAGTGGATGACTTGAAAGAAAAGCTAGGAGCCAAGCGCGTTAAGAAACGTCTAACCAAAGGCACGGACTTCAATCTCCCGCCTGACTGGGTGCTAGAGATGAAGTTTGCAGAGATGGAGCAGGGTGACGATGGACCAGAAAGTACTAAAAATTGATGATCTAAATCCTGACGGGCTACGGATCACAATAAATTGGGAAGTTATGGACGTTAAGTCGTCCATCTTCGTACCCTGCATTAATACTGAGAAGGCTAAAGATCAGTTACAGAAGCTTGCGAAGCGTAAAAAATGGGAGTTTGAGGTGCAAATATGCGTAGAAGACAAGAAACTAGGTTTACGTGTATGGAGAACTGTGTGATACGTTAATCATTACGACATTGTTTACAGTGTTGTTCTCCATTGTTATCTTGCCCCGCATATAACCTGTGCGGGGCTTTTTTATTAGAAATCGTATTGGTCTAGGATACTCTGCGACATCTCTGTGGTTGTTACACCCCCGCGCATGTTACTTGTTGTCCTGCCGAAAGATTCGAGAGAACGTTGTTTTGTTTTCACCGTAATCTGTTTTTTACGTGTATCCGCGTCTTGTGGTAGCCCTGCGTTGTACTCTTCAATAAGAAGTTCCACCTTCTGCAACTCGTCTCTATCGCCTTCCCGGATAGCCATGTTACGGCGACGCAGTAGTTTAGTCCTTCTACTGTTTACAGCGTCTTCCCGGCGACGAGCGTTTTTATTTGCTTCAAGCTGCTGGATGTAGGCTTGCGGCGCAAACCCTAGCCCCTGCATGACTACGTTGTATGGGTTGATGTCCTCAATAATTGGGTCACCACGACGTGTTGTTGCGCCTTCTGTAGCAAAACGTAAAGATTTAAGGCCGTTCCTGATTGACGCAGGGGCCATGGATTCGATACCGCGTTGCACCTCTCCATCGTATATATCTTTAACGCCGCGTTCTACGCTTAATCCTACACCAATAACTGGACCCCCAAGCTGCTCAATTAATGTCCACAAATTACTTTGATCTTTGTCGATGATCGGGGAGCGATACAGCAAGCTGTTCAGCGAGATGCGGTTAGCTAAATCTACGCCTAGTATCTCGTTGGAAAGCCCACCATATATACCTTCGCCAACAAACTTACGTGTCATTGCTTCAAAGTCGTCTTCGTCATCATCTGCAAACATGTTGTATATTGCACCGATACCGCCCATCAAAGGCATACCGCCAAGACCTGCGAACAGACCAGTTGAAATTAGGAAGTTACGCCCCGCCGCACGAGCCACTGGATCACCTTTGGCAGATTCCTGCGCCAACTTAGCCATCATATAGTATTTACTGATTGCAAAGCGTTTAAAGAGGAACAAGATGTTACCGATTGCCCCTTGCGCCACAATTGGACGCCCCGCCGCCGCTGTAGAACCAAGAGTAAACTCTGTGGTGTTTATAGCTTCTTGCGCCGCTTCACGATAGTCAGCGTCAGTAAGGGGTGATCCTTTTTCACGCTGCATTTTCTGGACCTCTAACACGTAAGAAGCGGTAAGCGTTGTCTCACGGTTAAAGCGTTCTGAGTGATGAAACATAAAACTAGAATACTTATTAAAAGTTTCTAAGGGCGCATCGCGTCCTATCTCCAAATTCTCCTGCGTCATGGACTGATTGAACTGCCCTTGGTCTATGCCCATAGCTATAAGGATATCAGCACGGACATTACGCAGTATCTCAGGTAAGCTATTTAGGTCATAGTTAGAGATAGATTTGCCAGCCGCACCCATATTTATTTCTTGCGGGATAAGTTGGCCGTCTGCATCTTTAACCATTATGGTACGCTTACTGGGCGCACCTGCAAACAGTTTAGTAGCCGCTCCAAATGCACGAGCCGTTGGACCTACTTTATGTTTACCTGCAATGACAGGCATAGCACTCATGGCAACGTCAAAGAATGTAATCGCCGCTGACGAGAAGTTAAGCCCCATCGTAAAGCCAAACCCCAAGCTGTTTACCACTTGTGAGTAGCGAGGTACGTTAGGGCTTTGCGCGAACTTAGCGACCTGGTCTAGCTTTTCAGCCATCATAGCTGTACGGGGATCAGTCTTATATGTCGGCCCTTCTGTACCGCTGATCGGCCCCGCTAGTTTAGCGCGAAACTTTTCAATCTCCGCTGCGGACTTTAGCTGCACAAGTTGACGGTTTAGATCACGACCTTTTTCTTTGAGCATTGTAAAGGCGTCGAACTCCATACCACCCATACCTGTCGGTGTAGTGTCACCAAGGAAACCCCGTACACCTTTATTATTTGCGCCTTTACGGCGGCGGAAGTTCTGCATGAACGAACGCTCTGGCATTGCGTCTAGTGATAGATCAACAATTGCCTGCATGGCTTCTTTGTATTCTTGCTCTGAAGAAAATGACTCCTTGCGCAGTGCCACTGTGTTCAGGATATTACGGACAAAGCTACTTGATGGAGCTTTGTCGAAGTTCATAGGGTTAGTCGAGGAAGTTATTTCTGCATCGACATCGACATCTGCAATAGCTGCGCGAGCTTGCTCCGCTTTACGCAGCGTGGGGTAATACTCTACAAATTGCTCCATATTACCCTTGTCTGGGTCAGGCGCGTTATAGACTAAACGATACCCTCCTTTACGTTGCAGTGGGAAGTAAGGGCGGATGATCCCAGAATCTGCCTGTAGCAACTTTCGTAGGGCTTCAAAGGCGCTCTTCTTAGCCTCTGCATCGGGGATCGTGGCGTCCAACCGTGCGTCTAACGCAGCGATAATATCGTCATAAGTGTCTTGGAAGTAGTTGCGCATCTGCCCATAAAACGCCTTACCTTGTGCGTCGAGCTTACTGTATTCTGCAAACAACTCATCGTATTCGGCAGAGCGTTCCTTGTCGTCACGAATAGTTTTCATGTACTTAGCATCGTTACCCCGTGACGGATCAATCTTTAAGTAAGTACTGCGCGGGATGATGTTGTTTAGTACAGCAGACATACCTTTATTTTTACGCTGCCATTTATGGAGATTGTTCAGCATAGAATCTAACAGTTCAGACTTCTGCCGCAACGCCCCACTCTGCTTATTTATAAGCATGTTAAGTTCTCTAGCGAACGGAATGTATTTAACCGCTATATCTGTCAAGATGTTTACGGGTAATGTATTTAATACCCAGCTTTTTGCTTTTACACTAACGCCTTCGTTAAATATAACATCTGCGTAGTCTTTAACTTTTTCAGGCGCAAGGTTCGCTGCTTTACTGAGTAGCTGCGAAGACCCTTTCTTAGTACCTGCCATCAACAACATATTCGGCGCTGCCCGTGTGGCAGGTGATGAAGCCAGCATACCATCTATAAGGCCATCGACTTCAGTCAGTGCTGAAGGGGAGGGAGACAAACCTAGTATCTTACGCACGACACGTTTAATGGCACCTGTAAACTTCTCCCAGCCTGACATCTTGCCGCCATCTACCTTCGTCAGAGCTAACGCACTCTGGAACTCAGGATTACTGAAGGCTTCTGCTACAAACTCGTCGAGATTACGGGTGCCGTATACTTCGCCGAATTGCTCGCGCACTGCGTCAAGCAGAGTTTGTAGCTGTTTAACTTCTGGTAAGGAGGGATTTGCTATAGCCGCCGAAGTAGCCGCGTGAGTCATCTCGTGCAAGACAGTATGCACGTTCATCCCGTTGTTAGCATCGATGTAAATTGTATTTGTTTCGGGTTCAAACATACCAGCAGCTTTGCGCCCCGTCATCTGAGACAGATCGTCAACCACTTGCACCTGTGTCGTGCCGAGAACTCTACCGAGCTTGGCTGCGATCTCACGGATACGGTCTACTTGGCTTGTGGCCGCAATAGCGTTGAGGGCGAACTGTAGATCACCACGTTGTAGTGCGTTACGGATGCTGGGCAGCAGAGCTTGATCCAAACCATGCATAGGGTCGATAAGTAAGAAACCCATTTCACTTTGAGTGTACGCGAGATTATCGTAGAACTCTTGTGCGTCTACTTTTGTTAGTAGCTGGCCCTCGTTTTGCTCATCTGCGTAGACATACACAATACCTTTTTTATCAGTAAACGTATATGTGTCTTCCGCAGTCGTTTCGTTGCTACGAACTTTGCGCCGTTTAAATTTGATTCCCGCTAAGAAAGACTCAAACGCTGTCTGACCTTTGATTGGTTTAATTGTGCCTATTGGTCCTCTGCCACGCATTTCCTGTCCTAGCACGGCGGGTTCTTTAGCTTGCAGGTTTAAACCGTCAAGTTCGCGGTTCATCTGCTTTGCAAGCACCGCGTCTTCTTTCTGCTGGATACCTTTCATAGCCTTTACCATTCCAATGACCATATCGGATGGGTTTGCTTTAGTAGTATCCCGCTTTGCTAGTACAGCCGCGTCTCGTGCAAAAGTTCTAGCAGGCTCAGACATGTTATCAAACACCCATTTGCGTGCATCCATAGCTGACTTTTGGGTCATGCCTTTGTAGAATACGAACTGTTCAGGGGTGTAGTTTTTCTTTCTAGATTGCGTTTCGCCTTGCGCACTAGCTGCGCCTATTTCATCAAGCGCGTCAACAGGTCTACGGAACCGACTAAAGTATATTTTAGCAGCTTTGCCCTGCTCGTCGAGATCACTGTCTTTGGTGTTAATAAGCTCGATAACTCCTTCTTTGTCTACCGCAGTAGTGACTTCGGCAACATCTCGTGGGTTTACTTGAGTGTCTTGATATTTTCGCACTCCAGCTCGCCGAGTGGCTTCTCTCTCGGCTAGTTCAACAGCCTTTTCTTTGGACAGCCCGCTTACAACTTCTGGCTCTGGGTCTGACTCATAAATACGATTTAGCTCTGCTTGCGCCCTTGCATCTTGCGCAGCTTCGGCTTCTTGGAGTTGGGCCTGTGGTACAACCGCGCCTTGGACTGGCGCTTGAACTGGCGCTGGACCCATAGGAGGAGCAAGATTACCTGGACCTCCACCCGTAACTCTTCCCGGTGCTGCGTTACGCCCGTCGTCAGGAGCAGCTTGTAGATCAGCTTGTGGTACAGCTTGTGGTACAGCTTGTGGTACAGCTTGTGGTACAGCTTGTGGATCAGCTTGTGGTACAGCTTGTGGTACAGCTTGTGGTACAGCTTGTGGTACAGCTTGTGGATCAGCTTGTGGTACAGCTTGTGGTACATCCACAGGCGTAGCGGTAGCGACCTCGGCTTGCTTCTCTAATTCGACTACTTCTTCGGGTGTTACTTCAGCTACTTCTTCGGGTATTACTTCAGCTACTGGGTCTACTAATGTATCGGGCTGTACTCTCGCTGCCAGTTCAGGTGGTTGAGCAAGAGACACACCTCCTCCCACTGTTCCTTCGATAGGTGTTGAAGTCTCGTCGGGATTGATGTTTCCAATTCCCGGTCCTCCACTTGCAGCCACGCCTGATCCACCACCTGCAACGCCGCTTCCAAGTCCTGCTGGTTCAGATTTAACGAATTGTCCTTTAGCATATGTATAACCCCTCTCTGCCATCGCAGATTTTACAGTGTCCGCTTTGACCCCTTTGTTGTTTACATACCCAGTAATTCGTTCAAGGACAGCGGGATCACTAATAGGTTTGTTGCTTAGTTTACTTGACTTCGCGGCTTTACTTAACGGTGATTCCCCTCCCAATACACCAAATACTTTAGATACAAAGTCTGGCGTAAATGTATCTTGCGCCGCCTCAACGGTTTCGAGGTTCTCTACCTCTATTTCCTTACCAGTCTCCTCGCTCCTCTTCGCAGCGGCGCGGTCTTCTTCTACTACAGGTTCAAGGCCCGGTAAGTATTCTTGAGTTTTGTCTTCGGCTTTCTTAACAGCCTTGGCTTCGGCGCGTGTCGCCTCACCTTTGAGGTTAACTTCTTCTTTAACCAAAGCTGCGCTTGGCGTAGCTGCATTTGTCGCTACCTCCGCCGAATCTGCCGCCTGTTGGTCGTTTGTCTGTTCCGCTTTGCCTTTAAGTGGCTCAGGGTCGGCGGCGTTCCGCGCTTCGGTTTCCAGCGCCGCGTTAGCTTGATCCCCTACCGCCGTCTCTACCGCATTCTCAATAGCTTGCGTAGTATCTGTTTCGTCTGTGATATCTGTTTCGTCTGGGGTATCTCTACGCTCGCCGAATGATCCGATTGTAGCACGCGTACCACCACCGATTAGGCCACCTGCAATAGCTGCTTCACGATACTCTGCAATGGCGTCATCGCTATCAACTTCTAGGCCAGCTTGCGCTCGCTCCATCATCTGTTGGCCGACTTCGGTCAAACTTTCAGTTGTAGCACCGCCCCCTGCACGGCTGACTGTACGCGTAAAGATTGATTTACCAATAGGCTTTAATACACTACCCAGCAACAACTTATCAGACACACCCTCAAGTATGGCTTGGCCGAATGTGGCGGTCAGCGCATCACTTATATCGACACGGGCTTTCTTACCCGAAGCGACTTCGTCCTCTTGACGTTGAATGTTGTTACCAAACAAGATCGGTGCGGTTACAAGAGCAGCGGCACCTGCACCTACAACGAAGGGCGCAGCTACACCAGCGGCACCTGCTATAACGGGCGCAGCAACGGCGGCTCCGAGACCAAGACCAAGCTGTGGAATCTGCTCACCAACAACTTCACCTGCGTAGGTTAACGCCGAGCCAAACCCATCAACGTCAGTAGATTGCATACGCTCTGGCTGCTCAAGAAGCAATTCGCCTAGCTCTTGACGACTACGTTCTTCTAAGCCCTGCCCGTAGTTTGCAAGGAATCCAAGACCTGACTGTTCGCCAGCGGTTCCGAGCGTCTCACCAAAAGCCTGTTTGATCTGTTTCTTGCCACGTTCATAGCCACGACCAATGGCAGTGCCGTCATCAGGCGCTTCAAACTCTTCACCAAAAACATTTTCGTATTTTTCAGCGTACCCTACACGTTCTTGAGCGAGAATGTTCTGTATTTCAGAAAAATCTTCGTTGGATGGGGCTTCCCCTGCGTGGTTAAATTTATAGCTACGTCCCGTTTGAGGATCGGTATATTGATAAACGCCCATCGTGTTTTACCCTACTTTTGCTGAAGATAGATTAAACTCTCCTGCACCACTACCTGCACCGCCGCCCGCTGCATCTATAAGCATCTGACCTTTTTTGATAAGACCTTGAGCTACCGAAGCTACGTCAGCATTACCTTGAGCATTTTCGAGCATAGAATTACCTTCTTTCAGTAAGTCAACACCGCGAGACAACATCTGATTAAGCGTTAAGTTACTCCCTTTAGCCCCACTACTTCTTGCTCTCTGCTGGGCTATATCCAGTTGAGTTTGCAGTTTGAGCATGTCGGTCTCGAAATCTTGTGCGCCCTTCTTAGATGCACCCAAAGCTTTTAACCCTGCTTGACCCCCTTCACCTACTGCGCCTAGTAGCGTAGGAGACTTAGAACTCATTATCTGGAACCCAGCTTGGGCGAGCGCCATCCATTTATCTGATTCGGATTGCTTCTGACGTTCCGAAAGCATTGTAGCAATGCGCGAATCTAGTGAACCAAAACCTGCACCGCTTGCGCCGCCAGAAGTTTGTTTAGTTGCAACTGCATTGTCAGATGATTTTTTAGGTTTGGGTGGGAGTAGCGAGGCAATCCCGCCTTCCCCTTCGCTAGGTATCGAAAGTGGTTCCCCTGTGTCCATATCGCCAATGGTAGGTACAGCCTTTGCACCACCTATCAAATCATTAAGTACCTCTTCTCGCCTTGCCTCTGCGGCGTCGGCCTCGGCGTTATCATTTACGATCTCTTCGACGTTGGCAGCAGCTTGTTCTGGGGTTGTAAGCCCTAAACCGGGAGCAACGTACTGTTCATATCCTTGTCTAAGTATTGAGGGAATACTGCTAAGAAACTCACCAGTGTCAGTTTGAGCTTCTCCAAGTTGCAACTGCCTTACTAATCCTTCTTTCTTTCGAGTTAAAATACCAGACAAAATCTCACTAGTGTTAGGGTCAGCGAGTTGTGCGTTAATACTTGCAATTTCTGCTTGTAGCTTTTGAGTGGGGGATTCAATTGAACCGGGGGGTAAAAGCCCATCCATACTAGGGACGAACATATCATTAATTCCACTTTTTAATCTACCAACTTCGGTAGTTACAAAATCTTCAAGGCCACCCGCTATTCGTGGTTCAGGGATTTCATTTACGTCTATCATGCGCTTAACTTCGGCCTGCCTAGCAGCCTCAACCTGTTCAGGAGTTAGCCTTTCTTCGTCGGCAGTTTTCGCAAGGTCGTCTTTTCTTTGCTCGTCAGCCCTAGCAGTAGCCGCCAAGAGGTTAGACACATTATCTATCTCTTCGGGTGTCTCTTCTTCATACCGAAGCATGTCGTAGATGTTGCCACCAAGTACATCACCGTACACGTCTTCTTTTGGAGTAGACAAATCGCTGGACCTATAGTCTGACGCTCTTCTATTTAGCCTATCCATTGCAGTCGGCTTACCCACCGATCCAAAAGAAGACAAGAAGTCGTTCCGCTGCTCATCATTGCCTCGGGTATTAAACAATCCATCTAGTCCATCTATTATACCAGAAGAATTTGGGTCCGCCAGTGCAGCGCGTCTTCTATCAGTTTCTGAAGTGTATATATCTTCATTAGGTTCTAGCCCTATCATACGCTCCATCATGTCTTGCCGATTATTAGCGTCAACAATCTGCTGATATGTAGAATCCATCTCGCTTGAAGGTTGAGGCAAAGTTTGTTGTTGTAGTAATGCGGGTAGAGATGTTTCATCCCCTGCGGTGAAACCTGAACCGCCATCGAAGGAAGTGTCAAAACTAGGGACTGCAAGAGTTGGAGTTTCTGTGATCACATCGGCAATGCTAGGGACACCGCCCGCTGATGTCGCGTTTATATATTCAACAGGAGAACCCTCAGAGAAAATTGGATCTTCTTGTCCAGCCATGTCACTACCTAGATACGCCCCTCTCTCTGCTAAATTTGCCTGTGATGCGTCCATCGATTGTTGTATACGATCTGGCTGACTGGCGTCTAACTCCGCGAGCGCACGTCTAACCGATCTGGCCGTCGGATCATTAAACATACTTGACTCTGCTTGACCTGACTCAAACCCTGTCATCGTATTAAAAAAGTTTTTCTTTCTTGGTGCTTCAAGCTCCTCAAGAGGACTTATTTCTGATTCTGAAGCAGTCTGCTGAAATAGTTGTGCATATTGCAATAGCTTTTCATCATCGTCTTTAACCATCTCATAAATATTTGGGTGATTTACTTTTAATGAAGCAATAGCGCCTAAAGTTCCACCAGACATACCGCCATTAGCAAACCGCACGACCCCACCATCAGACATCATCTGTGGTTGAGGTGCTTGCGTTGGCTGTACTGGCGTAGCCTGAGCTATACCTGTATCTTGTGCCATGTTTGTCTTCGGTGTCATAGCACGAGACATCTGCATGATACCTTCTTGAGGCACTCCTGCACCTGTTATAGTCTCTTCTGCAACGGTCTTCATGTCAGAGTTTTGCTGACGCTGATAATCCTCACGCATCTGCTTACGGCGTTTAAGCTCACCTAAGATAAGGAATTGAGGCGCATTACCAGTTGGCTGCTGGAACTCCTGCATCAGAGCGTTCTCTGCAAGGTTCTTTAAGTTGTCTTGGATATCTATTATGTTCATGATGTAAGACCCTTATAAAGACCAAGCCCTGATATACCTGCACCAAGAGCTTGCTGCGCAGGATTATAAGAAGCAAACCTTTGCTCATTCACATTGGGAGTTACTGGGACACCGCGCAAGATACCTGCCATCTGCTGGTACTGTGACATTGGGTAATCACGTTGGCGAATAAAGTCTTCATACGACATATCGAGACGCGCTTGATCTTCTGCGCGAATATCACGACCAGTAGCTTCGAGTAGCTGTGCGCCCTGAATGTCAGCAGCACGTTGTTGCTGCCCTAACCCTGCAAGACCTGAACCCAGCCCAGCTAGATTGCTTGCTCCAGAACCTATAGCTTGATAGGCAGCGAGACCTTGACCTGCGCCGAATTGACGGGATGCTTCTCTTGCTTGCTGTGTTCTTGCAGCTTCGCTAACATCTATGCCTTGAGTTCTGGCAAGTTCTCCAGCTTCGGATTGTTGGATACGCGCCATCTCACTGGCTGTTAAACCTTGCGCTCTACCAAGTTCACCTACTCTGCTAGATTGAACTCTAGCAAGCTCGTTAGCTGTCATGCCTTGCGCTCTGCCAAGCTCTCCTACCCTACTAGATTGGACCCTGCCAGCTTCTTGCTGCATGATACTATCCATGCGAGCGTTCTCGGACGCCTCTGCTTGTTGAACTCTTCCCATTTCCATACGAAGGAAATCATCTAAGCGAGCTTGCTCGTTAGCTCTTGCGGCCTGTGTTCTAGCTGCTTCCTGCTGGTACATATTATCCATACGAGCGTTCTCGCCCACACGACCAGCTTGTGTTCTGCCCATCTCACCAGCCATACCAGCTTGCGTACGTGCAAGTTCTGCTGTGTTTGCAGCCTGTACTCTGGCTGCTTCTGCTGCTTCCATGTTTCCAGAACGTGCATACTCATCTGCTTGACGGAACTCACGTTGTGACTGCTCTTGCATTCTAAGTGCATCGACACGACCTTGCTCTGACGCAAGACCTGATTGAACCCTGCCGAACTCACCAACTTGCATACCAAGCTGACGTTCTTGTGCAGCACGATCACGCTCAAATTGCTGCGCTGACTGCTCAAATGCAGACTGAGTGCCAGAAGCACCAATACTTCTAAGCCTGTCTTGTAGTGATTCCTCGGCTAAAGATTCTTGTACTGCTTGCCTTGATCCACCAAATGCACCAGCTTGTACTGCTGCTGCGTCACGGCTTGCACCCTGTCTTTCAAAGTCTTGTATAGCTTGAGACTTCTGATCTGCTACAACAGCGTCCATGTAGGGTGACATGTATCTGTTAGCCTCGGCAGTGCCGAACTGACGTGTAGGATCAAAGCCGAAGCCGCTGTAGTTAAAGTCATCTCTCACACCAAAGTTACTAAACTCTGATGGGTTTCTAAAGTCATATTGATTAAACTGTCCAGACGGAGAGAAGTTAGCCATCTGGTATTCGTTCATCATAGAGTTAGGGTCTACTGACTGGAACTCGTCCATCATAGAGTTTGCTTGAGCTTGCTCAAAACCTGAGTATTGATTTGGGTCGAACGCTTGGAACTCATTAGCAAAGTCAGAGGTATCAGACATACTAAATTGATTAGCAAAGTCAGAGGTATCAGCAGCTTGAAATCCAGAGTAAGGGTCTACCGATTGGGCATCAAACTGACCAGTATTGTAGTTAGCTAGACCACGTAGGCCACCTAGTGCTTCCGCCTGCATGTCCATACCAGCTTGGGCAGCGGCTTGAGCTTGAGGCATTCCAGCAATACCAGACTGAGCAATACCTCGCGTCATAGCGCGAGAACCCATGATATCCCCGTACATATCAGATGACGCTATGCGCTCACCTTGGTAGGGCATGTAGGTACTCTCTTGCTCGAAACCAGTTATGTTCTGATCATCGTCGTAAATAGGGCGACTAAGATCGTCCTGATAAGGCTGCGTCGAATCTTCGGCACCCTGCAACATCCTGCGAAAGTACGGGTCAGCGTACTCAGGTAAATTAGTTTGACGGATGGTGCTTTCCGTTGGTGCCTGCGAACTGCCTTTGCCCATATTATAACTCCATTCGGTACGCTATATACTCAGGGTAGAAACCGTATTTCTTTAACGATCTACCCCAACCTTTTCTGCCGTAGCCCTCTAGATGACTACATTCTAACTCATTTCCGTACTTACGCATAGTGTCGATCAACTGATCTTCCCATTCTTTCATGCGCGTTCCGCCTACCCAATCCAAGGCCAATGCTTTCCGTTGAGGGTATACGATAAGTCTTGTGGTAAATGCAGCTATAAGACTGTCATCTTCATCCATTACAACCCAAAGAACATAAGTGCCATTAAGTACTCCGCTCAAGACATCAATCATCTCTGCTTTGTCTTTAACTGTGGCTACGCTCTTCTTTAGTATACTTTCAACATCCTTCCATACTTGCCTTACCGCCTCTGAAGGCACCAAGCTGACTCTCAATTATCCCACCATTTGTTGGAGTTTCTCCGGAGCTTCCTCTTCAGCGCGGTTAACAACATCAAGGAACCCACCACCATATGCCTTCTCAAGCGCATCAGTTGTGTTCTTCCTCAAAACAAATTCCCCATCAGACAAGAGTACATCTTGCTCCCCTTCAAGTGTCGCAGGAACCATGTCGTCTACACCCGAACCATCGCCGGGGCCACGCACCATACCTTTGTCACCTTCTTCAAAACGCTGCACAGTCTCATCTAACTCTCCCGACTGTACGCGCCCGACAAGATCACGTAGTGCGTCCTCGCCGTATTTCTGAACAAACATTGCCAGAACAATTTCTGGCTGCTCAGACATTCCTTTAATAGCTTCTATGGCACTGACAATAACATCTTTTTCGTTCATGCCACTCTGTGCCATCATTTGATCTGCTTCAGCTTCACCACCTTCAGCCATTCGACGTAGACCCATTAGGCCACCATCTGCATAAGTATAGGGGGGCTTAACCTCAGAACCATCTGCTCTTGGCGGTCTTTGATATTGGAAGTACGAACCCTCTCCACCACCAGAAGCGTAAGGATTAGGGTTATAAGTCCTGCGCATTGGATTCGGCATCGGCACTGTAGTGTCGCCTTTTGCTTTTTCCGCCGCTCTTTTCTTAGCTTCCTGCTCCATCAACTGAGCATCGGTCATGGTTTGCGCCATGTAACCGGGCATAAACCCTTGTTGAGCAGCGTTGAAAGCGCCACCTTTAGTAGCTGGATTAGTGGCGTTAGCTGTATTTACAAACGGAAGAGGGGTATTGGCACCAGTAGCTCCAAGAATCTTTGTGCCTAACTGAGATGAAGGCCCGCTAACAACAGAAGATGCTGGTGCCCCTTTGCTGAAAAGATTATCTATAAATCCAGACTGTGGGGGGACGACAGCGCTAGCAGCGCCACTTTGTATTGCTGCGGGAGCTGCTGAATTAGTCAGACCTCCCATAATCTTACCGCCCAAACCAGCCATTAGCCCAGTTTGTATGCCTTTACCTATATCACCAGTCTGTACGAAACCACCCAAACCAGCCCCTAGTCCAGATAACATTGGAACAGAAAGGCTAGCCATATAACCGCCAAGTGCGCCTGTACCAGCCAGTGCAGGGAGACCCATACTTAATAACAGTGGTAAGACCATAACTATCTCCAGAAGTTCAACTGAACTTTAACACGAAAAATTTAATCCATCAACTCAAAGTGCGGTGCATCAATAAACGGCCTTCGACCCTGTGATCTTCGTAGGTCAACATACTCATTCATCGCTTCTTCAGCAGTGCCTTCGTATTCGCCAAAATCATCTATATGCCAAGCCGCACCCCAGCGTATCTTGACGCCAAGTTCTTTTGCAGTCTCTTTCATAGCATCAGCAATCTCATCATACAGGTTTAGTTCCCATCTGCCGCCATCGATGTAGGCCATTAAATCTACCGCAAAGCCGCCAAGGTGCTTGGACTTCATAGTCTGGCTGGCACCTTTAGCTACAAGAGCTTCCTGTTCTTTGCGAGTTCTTAGCCCACAGATCACACTAAAGTCCTGCTCAGATCGACCTATTGCTGCACGAACAACAGTCTGCATACTAGGGTCAACACCATCCAGGCGATCATTACTACGGTTTCCTAATTTATATGTCATGGTTTTACTTTCATATACTTAGATACGGCTCTACCGCCGAACCAAAAACTTACTATTGCAGCGAACAAGCCGCTGGTTGAATCATCCCAGATCAGAGACAAAGACTTACCAAAGTCTGTTCCCGAATCCATCAGGGCCATTAGTGCTGTTATCTTGATGGCAACGAAAAGGCTAAAAAAAACATAAGTGATGACAGGCCTGACACTACCTCGTAGTGCGTTAATAAAACCTCCTGCATCCATGCTATCATGTTTATATAAACTCTCGGTTTCCTTGATGCCAGCCTGTTTGTCTAAGATGTCCAGCTTTAACTCATTGCGCCGAGCCATCATGTCCATCTCAAGCGACATCCGCTCAAGGTTATGCTTATGCTCTTGACCTGCCCTGAAGTAGTTTAAAACCTCTGGCAGGAATGAAGTTCCAAACCCTAGTAAACTTCCGAGTAGAGTAATCATTTATCCATCACCTTTGATGTAGACACAGGAGCTGACGCCTTTTTGTTCATAGCATTAAAGCCAAAGTACGCGGCGCACAGACCTGAAACACTCACAATGTATATTGAGGCTATATCAGTAATTAACTTTGCCGCAGTATCAAACCCAAGAATCGAACAGGTCAGAATAATCAAAGGGTAAAGTACCATGCCAGACAGAGCAAACCACGTCATCCGTAACTGAGCATCTCGCTTGTGATCTTCGTCGTCCATCTGACGGCGCTTGTCTTCCCAAGCAAGCTTATCCCATTCGGCCTTGTCTATGTGGCCGTTGCTATCAAGGTCAGCTTTATCAAACCCAGTCATTGACTACCCTCCGAACCTATTCGCAAGCATACGTCCAAAATCACTTTGTTGTGGCATAGTCTGCCCTGCGCCCTTACCCCCGTAACTCTGCATAGGTCTACCCCTGCTGGGTGCCTGTGGCCTCATAGTCTGATATCTAGGCATCTGTGGCTGTGGTGCTGTTCTGCCACCACCTTTGTTACTCATCATATTTTGTATTAATGAGGCGATTCCTTGTTGACCACCTTGTTGCCCAAAGCCCGGACCCGGCATGGGCATGGGCCGAAAGCGTTCTGACCGATCCATATCATCACGTATATCCCTAACGCCTTGCCTCTCTCTTTGGCTCATCATCTCACCGGGGCGATCATACATGCGCTGCTGACCACCTAGCCTATCATAGTTTTGACCCGCATACCTAAACGCAGGGCTAGACGCTGGGTTCTGTGGCATGGGTTGTCGTCTGGGCATCACTGCTGGCTGGTAACCTCGTCTGTCTTGCATTGGCGGCGGTGTGTTTAAACCCGGCTGTACTCCAGAGCCACCTGTACCGGGGGCCATCATACGACGCATCTGGGGATTTCTAAATTGATTAAGCCCCTGCATCTGACGAGGCACAGGACCAGCGCCTCTATTCTGACGCTCGTACATCATTCTTGCACGATCCATTTTAATTTTAGTATCTTCGTCAGATTTCTTCTGGGCAAGGTAGTCATCGTAGCGTTTCTTGTTCGCTGCAAATGCGCTTAAATCTGTTTCCTCTACAGCTCCTGTTGCTGCTTCCGCTTCCTCTGCCGCTGCCCTCTTATCTCTCTGACGTTGGTTTCTGGCTCGTATGTCTGCCACCCTACCTTTACCTGTCTTGGAATTTTCTATGCTATCAAGACGAGGTTTAGAACGAGCATTAAAGTCGTCTAGAGCAGCCCCCGTGTACTTATTTCTTCCTGTCTGATGATTAAAATCATTTTTAAGTTGGCTTCCTAGTGAGCGTAGACCGCTCATAAAGTTAGAACCAAAAGAAGAAGTTTCAGCCATTACGATTCTCCTGATGCGGGAGGAGGACCAACAACAGCAACTGCTGCGTCAACTCTCTTTGCCTCCAAGACTTTCTTTAAGTCTATCAGCAAAACATTTTCTCTTTTATCTTCAGGTTTTTTACTCATTATGTCACCACCGATACTTGTCCAACTTGGCCTGTCCCTGCCGATCCTCGGACGTGAGGGTTATTAGTTTCCGTTATTTTAACATAACCGTCATGGTTAAAGATAGCCCCTGTTTCTAAACCAGAGTCATCCGTCTGTAAATTTGTAAATACCCCAAACGTATTACGGCCCTCTCCGGGGTTCTGCATCTGCTGAACATACAAAGAAAATGCTCTGACAACCTCGGCTGTATACTGTTGGCTGTACTCTTGAGGGGAGTTGGGGAAGTATGGTATAGATAGGTTTCTGGACATTATCTTCGACCATCGGTTCTTATTTCTATTCGAGGTGCGCCTAAACGCCAAGCCACTCCTTTAGCGGACGAGTCTACTTTTAAAGACATAGAGCGCCCTCTAAGACGAATGTTAGCATCTTGTGTAAACTGCTCTACAGGAATGAAGGTACGTGTTATCGGAGAAGCATCTGTATTTGTGTAGGTTCCGCCGGGGTAGTTACTAGATTGTAGTGTCATGTTAACGACAGGTACATTTGCTGTAGAGTTTCTAAATGTAAGGTCAGGTATGACACGACGAACAAAACTAAACTGATCTCCCTCACCTATGTCAAACTGACTAGACTCGATATATGCGGCAATCGCCTGAGCAGGAGATGTGCTGCCGTCATCAGAACCTTTTTCATGGCTATATAAGTAGCTGTCAGTGCTGGCAGCAATCGGCAGGTTGTAGACGCCGCGATCTATCCAAGCCGTCCTGTTTAAATTTCCAACATACCAGATTTTCTGCACGTAGTTGTAAACAACGTAACGATTTATTTCTTCTGAACCTAAAGAAGGATAGTACCACCAGATTTCTGAGAAAGAAGAGTTTAAAGAAGCAAAGCACTTCTCCGCTTGATCTTCGTTAAAGCTGGAAAAGACGTAGTCACGTACTGTGCAAGGTAGCTTCTGGACGCCACCGTTATAAATATAGAACTCGTTCTTACCCATCCAGTACACAGAATCATCTACTGCAACTACGGCTAAGGGGCCACGTATAGTGGTGTTTTCCGATATCATGTTAATGCCAAAAGTAAACGGTGGGCCTATGAACTGCATTGAGTAAAGAGATACGTCAGTAAATACTAAGATTTGTTGTCTTGTCTCAACCGCTGTTTCTATCTTTGATCCCGAACCTAACCGAAGATCGCCCGCTGTATTCGTGGTTGTAGGCGTCCAGTCTATAGCGTTTTCTTGATCAGAGAACCTTATAAGCAGTGGATCTTGTGTGCCGATTGCAGTGATAGGATCTGCGCCAAAAGCTATAACGTGCCTGTCAACATCAGATACAATAACTTTTGTAGCAACCGTTGGTGCGCCCGTTAGACCTGCTGCTGTCGCCCGCGTTGCGAGAGACGTAGCCCGTGTAGAAAGAGGATTAGCGGCAGATGCGTCCCATAAGTATATGTCCGCGTCTCTGACATTTAAGATTAAATCTTCGCCAAAGTTATCATGTGTCCAAATACGCAATACGTCTGTCAAGGTAAGAGACGCTGCACTACCCCAAGTGTTTCGGCCCCAAGTTCCCGCGCCCCAGCCTGTTCCGAATATAGCAGAGTTTAGTCCTATACTTACTTGATAAGCAGCTTTTATAGAGCCCCCACCATTACCGCCATCTCCAGCCGCTGCATTTACGGTGGTAGGAGTATACACGCCATTAACTGTTATAGAATCTACAGAAGCTACGGCACGAGCTTTAATCTTATAGCTGTTGGAGTCTACTATATCGTCGATCTCATACTCTTGATTAAGTATAGCAGCAGTGATGTTGGCACCTAAACTAGCCGCCCCGCTGAAGGTAACGAAGTCACCCTTTACCGCCCCATGACTAGGATCGGCTACTGTTAAAACAGAATTGCCATTTGCTACCTTAGCAAAAGTAGCGCCCCCTGCGGCAGTGGTGGCCCTTAACGGCGTAATGTCGTAATAGCCCTGACCTGATTCAATGTAGTATTTGCTGCTAGTACCTAAGCCTAGAAACAAGTCCAAGCCTAATGATC
>Ga0208032_1000252_pt1 | contig 36434 bp, 33 predicted proteins | sample MalvirAntarct_66_FD_184254 | JGI IMG/M metagenome (GOLD analysis project Ga0208032, IMG submission 184254) | Marine viral communities from the Global Malaspina Expedition - Malaspina viral metaG Antarct_66 (SPAdes) (version 2) | ecosystem: Environmental > Aquatic > Marine > Oceanic | place: West... | reverse complement strand
TCTACTCTATGACATAACAATAAAAACAAAGGCACATGGATAGCGATAGTCTTATATTAGTAGTAGGTGGTTTAGCTGGGGCGGTTGGAATTAAAGAGGTCTGGTCTATTATAAGAAAAAAGATGGACATGAATCACTCTGTGTCCTCAAGCCAGAGCAATTACAAGCAAAAAAGAATTGAGGAGTTAGAGGATGAGCTTAAACAAGCTAATCAGGCTATACTTCAGTTAACAGTCAAGGTATCTAAATTAGAAGAAAGAATGCTGCACGTTGCAAAGAATAGAGTAAAAAAGTAAAAAAATAAGTAACTATATATAACAACAACAAAAAACAATTTAAAATGACAAACGAAGTAATTAACTTAGACACGGTATTTAGTGGTTTTAATAGTGGAACAGACTTGAAGCCAAAGAATACAAGAACAAATAACCAACCTGTAAAGATTAATGACATGGCTGGCTTTATTAAAATTCTAGCAACTGCTCCAGCAACTTCTACTTTAATAAAAGGAGATATGTTTCTTGCATTGGATAGTGGCAAAATAACAATATGTACAGTTTCAGCGTCAGCTGTAATTGCATTTACTAAAGACTAAAATTCCTTTCTCTAGGATAAAATAGTAACAATATACAGCAACAATAAAAAACAAAAAAGAGAATGGCAAACGAAGAGATTAGCTTAGACACGGTGTTTAGTGGTTTCAACAAAGGGACAGACTTACAGCCAAAGAATACAAGAGCGAATAACCAGGGTGTAAAAATTAATGATATCGCAGGGTTTATTAAATTTGACACTAGAGACACGGCAGGAGCTCCTACATCGGGCAAAGTGGGTGACATGGTATTTAACCCAAAAGACGGACTACTATATATCTGTAAAAGTATCGGCCCCCTAGTTTTTGTTTCTGTACAACTTGATTAAACAAAGAAATCCTTTTTTATAGGATAAAATAGTAACATTACAATCTAATTAAATTTAATATATTATGTCTGACGAAATCGTTAAGAAATTAAACTTCGGAGACGAAGGTAAAAACAAAGTGTTTGAAGGTGTATCAAAATTAACACGGGCCGTTAGCTCTACATTAGGAGCTAGCGGTAAATGTGTTATGCTTGAGGACTCATCTGGAAAACCATTAATCACAAAGGATGGAGTAACAGTAGCTAATTCAGTTACACTACTAGACCCTGTCGAAAATATGGGTGCTACGCTTCTAAAGGAAGCCGCTAGACAAACCGTTAAAGAGGCAGGTGACGGAACAACGACTGCTACGGTACTAGCACACTCTATTTTAAAAGAGGCATTTGAAACAAAGGACTACAACTCAAGAGAAGTAAGAGATGGAATAAGCTCTGCCGTTGAAAAGGTCGTAGCGTACTTAGAAAGCAAAGCTGTAGATGTGAGTGGTGATATGCTAAAGCAGGTCGCAACAATATCATCTAACAATGACTCTAATCTAGGGGCCTTGATAGCTAAAGCTTTTGAAGACGTTGGTGAGAATGGTGTGGTTAGTATGGAAATATCTAATGACGAGGAAACATCCGTAGAGGTTGTGGATGGTGCATCAATAGACAAGGGATTAAAGAACCATCACTTTATTAATAACAAAGAAAAAGGTTCCTGTGAGTTAAATAACCCACTGGTGTTAATCGTAGAGAGCAAGATACCTAACGTAAGGAAGGTTCAAAGCATTCTTGAGTACATCATTAAGAACAAAAAAGAATTATTGATTATCGGGGATGCTGATGAGCAACTTGTTACAGCAGTCTCAATGAACGTATCTAAGGGAAACATCAAGGCAAATATTATTGACGCACCTGATTACGGTATAAATAAGAAGCAAACGTTACAAGACTTTGCTGTATTAACAGGGGCTACGGTAATAAACGAGGATCTTGGAGATGATATGGACTTAATTGATGTAAGCCACTTAGGAACGTGCTTGAAATCAATAACAACGTCGGGTGAAACAATCATTCAAGTGGATGGAATGAGTGATGACGTTAAAGACCTAATCAAGCAGCTTAAGAAAGAATTGAAGGCCACAAAAATTAACGGCAAGAAACACTTACTTGAGAAAAGACTTTCAAGACTTGGAGGCAAGGTAGGAGTTGTTAAGGTGGGTGCAAACTCGGAGGTTGAATTAAAAGAAAAAGCTGACAGGGTTGAAGATTCAATCTGTGCAACTAAGGCAGCGATTAAAGAGGGTATACTTCCAGGTGGAGGTATTGCTTTACTTAATGCTAGTGACAATATTAAATCTAAGAATGTAGGAGAGGCAATATTGCTAAAGGCTATAAAAGCGCCATTCCAAACGATAATGGGCAACGCTGGTGTTAAAATGGAACTTGTAAATTCAAAAGAAGGTTTAGGAATAAACGTGATAACAGAAGAAATTGTTAATATGATTGAAGCTGGAATAGTTGACCCACTACTTGTTACAAAGAGTGCATTGAAGAATGCGGCATCTGTGGCTAATACAATATTAGCAACTGATTGTGTAATTAATAACTTAAGAGCATAATGAAGGCAGTAGGAAGATATATGTTGATAGAGCCTGTAAAAGAAAACGAAGTATCTACAAAGGGCGGTTTAATCTTAGGAGAGAGCCACAGAAAGGATATAAGATTCAGAGAGGCAAAAGTAAAAACCATAGGAACATTAGTTGAAGGAGTACAGGATGGAGATACCATATACTACGACAGACACGCAGGGTTTGATATGGAGGTTGATAAGGTTATTTACAAGGTTATTAAAGAGTTCGACGTTGTTGTTATTTTATGAAGCGTTTAGAGGCCAATGATATAAAGAGTTTAAGTCTACTAAAGCACTACCGCATTATCAGGCAGTGGGCTTGCAAAAACAATGGACTTCCTAGTGCAGATCTAGAGTTATTAATTTACCTAGACTGCATTGGCCTTTTTAACAGACTTGATTTTATAGATGGAGCGTATTCTTACAGTTGGGATAATAGAAGATGGGCGAGATTAAAAGCGGATGACTGGATAAATGTGTTTGCTAAAAGAAACAGAACAACTACAAAAAGTAATGTGTATAAGGTTTCTTTCAAAGGCAAGCAGTTAATAAATAGAATATATCGCATAATGTTGGGGGAAGAAGACATTCCAACCAGTACAAAAAGGAATGTTATAATGAAGGGTAAAAAATATTCTGACAAAGTTCTTATAAAATCAATTAAAAACGTTAATAACGATAAATCAATATAAATAATTATTATGAATGAACTTGAAATGGGACCGGCAGGAGCAGATAGCATAGCAAAAGCCGTGCAAGGGGAAGCCAATCCGGAAATTGCAATTCCGCCAATAGTCCCTGTGGCACCTACTATCGATCCACTAGTACAAGCAACTAATACAAATTTTTCACCACAAACCCAATCTGCAGCTAATAATATTTTTGGCACTACAAGTAGCAGAGGGCTAGTATAAATAAAAAGCTATGAAAAGTAAAAAAATGGTAACGACAAAAAGGATGTATGCCCCGGCTCAAGGATCCGATGCAATATGGGATGGCCCATTAAATATGGATAGTATGCCAAGAGGTAAGGGTTCTAGTAGCGGTGCAAATGGCATTCAGCTATTAGCTAAAAATATGCCGGCCTATATCCCAGGACCTATATCGCAGATTGCTAAAGGCTCTGACGGAATGGGCATGAATTAATGGGGGAGGGAGACTTCAAGTTATATCTAGCTAACATGCTAGTAATGATGGTTACTATGTCTGATCTAGAGATAATACTAAAAATACTTTTGTTATTAGTAACCATAGGATACACCATTTTTAAATGGATTTCAATCGCAAAAAAATATAAAAACCACAGTAAAAAATAATATTATGCCATATAAGAAAGCAGCAAAAAAAGTTAAAAAAGCAGTCGCAAAAGCAGGTGCAAAAGTTAGAGAAAAAGTTGTAGCAAAGAAAGCTACAAAAGTAGTAGTTGACAAAAAAATGGATAAGCTTCCACCAGCGTTAAAAAAAGCAATCTTAAAAGCGAAGGCTAAGAAGAAAAAATAAAGGTTATGGATAAGATAAGTAAACACGTATCTTATAAAGAAGCTACAAGAAGTGCGACAGCTGCACGAATGAACTTAAATAACACTCCTGATGAGATCCAACTTAATCGTATGGGTATTTTATCAGAAAAGATATTTGAGCCCCTTAGAAGCCACGTAGACGGCCCTGTACGCATTAATAGCTTCTTCCGTTCTTCAGAGTTAAACAAATCCGTGGGCGGCAGTGCAACTTCTCAGCATTGTAGAGGTCAGGCTATGGATTTAGATGATTCATATGGGCATGCAACTAATGCTGAAATGTACGAGTTCATAAAAAGCAATCTTGATTTTGATCAAATGATATGGGAGTTTGGTGACGAAGAAAATCCTGATTGGATTCACGTCTCTTACGTAGATGCATCTCGGAATAGGAATAGATGTCTAGCTGCTTTTAAAGAGCACGGTAGAACGCGATATACAATAATATAATGGCATACACTCAACCATCAAGCCCGTTTTTTGCTAAAAGCAAGCCACCGGCCCCCTCGAAGAAAAAATCTTTAGGATATTATAATAAAGCAAACAAAACCGGTACAGGTGCCGCGGCAGGAGGTGGAATGACCGCAAAAGGAACTGCAAAGTATAGAAAAGATAATCCTGGTAGTAAATTAAAAACTGCTGTTACTAAGGATCCTTCAAAGCTGGACCCGGAAGGTAAACCGGCCAAGCGTAGAAAAGCGTTTTGTGCTAGATCTAAAAGCTGGAAAAGCGAACGTGGCAGGGCTGCGAGAAGAAGATGGAACTGTTAATAATAAATAAGTAAATAAAAGTCATGAAAAAAAAGTACAACAATTCAGCAAAAGCCAAAATGATAAGAGTAGCGGCCGACGAAAAAGACAAGAAGAATGCTTCAGCAGCCGGCAAGAAAAGGCTGGATTACGATATTAGCAGTATGATTAATATGTCCGGAGGGTATAATAATTCTGCAAAAGCAAAAATGGTAAGGGTTGCCGCAGATGAAAAGGATAAAAAGAATTCCTCCGCTGCAGGCAAGAAAAGACTAGACAAAGATATTAGCAGTATGATCAATATGGCTGGTACATCAATGGGCTACAGTAAAAAGTCAAAAAGCGGTATTATGCAGTGCGGAAGCTGTATAGGCAAGCATATGAAAGGTAACAGCGGCGTTAATATGAGTGCTGACCTTAAGTATATGCCGGTTATAGACAGGCAAAAAGATGCAATGAAAAAAGGCGATATGTAGTATGGGGTTTGTGTTATCTAATCCACCATATAAGAATGAGCCAGCCCCAGTCTACGAAGCAGACTTGGGGCCTGGCGTTCTTGGACAGAGCAATAACAATGGCACCATCATAATAAATGAGAAGCTAGATCCTAAATTTCATAAGGAAGTTATTAGACACGAGTCAGTTCATATTAATCAAATGTCACGAGGCGACTTAGATTATGATGACAATAATATTTATTGGAAAGGCAAAAAGTATTCTAAGAGTAATCCTAGGATAGCTATGGCCAGCCCGGCTAATTCTCCCTGGGAAAAAGAAGCATATAAAAAATCTAAAACTAAATATAAAGATACAAAATACAATGTCTAAAAAATTTAAGGATACAAAGCTTGGTGCATTTTTGGGCAATGCTGCACCGCATATATTAGATATAGCTGGTGACTTATTACCAGATGCAGGTGTATTAGGTATTGTAAAGAATCTTATTGAAAAAGATGATAAGATTGACCCCGAAGATAAAAAGGTTGCTTTAGCAAAAGCAAAAAAAATGTATGAGCTAGAGATTAAAGATAGGGATTCAGCGAGGAGCAGAGAAGTAGAAGTTAAAAAGACTGGCAGTAAAGACATTATGATGATGCTTACCGGAATTGTAGGCCTAGTTTCATTTTTATTCATTATATATGCGGTAGTTTATGAAGAGGGTGTTTTGCATAATGAGCTCTTCGTGCATTTAATGGGTATGATCGAAGGCGTTGTTATTAGTAACATATTTGCATACTACTATGGCACTAGTGCAGAAAAGTAACGAAAAGCGAGTAATAATAATAAGTAAGTAATTAAATTAAATTAAATATAATGAGAATAACAGACGAGGAGCTAGAGCTTATTAGAGAGCAACAAACAAAAATTGCTCAAATTAAACAAGACATAGGAACCCTAGAGCTTAGAAAGCACGAAGTAATGGGCGTAATGCTTGATGTAAATCAAGAAGTCGAAGAAACAAAAACCACACTAGAAGAAAAGTATGGTCGTGTAAACATTAACCTTGATGACGGGACTTATACCGAAGTTGAGGAAGAAGAAGCTAAATAATGATTAGTGTTGTAAGAAAAATCAGTATAGGCTCTGATTACAAAAATGATGCAATGCACTACGCTGTTGGTCAGCAAGTATACGGAGGTCACGAAATATCTAATATTCTTTTTGATGAGAAAGATAATTCTTACAACATCTATATAAAAAAAGGCGACGAGATTCTTCCTTGGAAAAAGTTTAATAGTAATATGGCTATCTCAGTCGAATATGACTTGCAGTATTAATGAAAAGTATCCACGATTTTATCGTAAAACCTATAGAGGGTCGATACAATAATACTGTTAAGGTTGACGAAGTTGATCTTATAATCAATACAAGAATTGAAGAATTTAAAAGTGTGAGCAAGGTTGCCGAAGTGGTGGCTTTGCCATTGGCTGTAGATACTAATATAAAAGTGGGGGACAAAGTTATAGTACACCACAACGTATTTAGAAGGTTTTATGACATTAGAGGAAACGAAAAAAACAGTAGAAGTTTTATTAAAGAAGATATGTATGCTTGTTCACCTGAGCAGATATACCTATACGGAGCAAATAAGGCTAATCTTAATTATTGTTTTGTAAAGCCCTTAGTAAGTTACAATATATTTTCTTTGGAATCAGAAGAACCACTCGTAGGCATATTAAAAATAGGTAATAAAGGTTTAGCTACCTTTGGAATAAATGAAGAAGACCTAGTATCTTTCAGACCTACGTCAGAATTTGAGTTTATTATTGATGGTGAACTATTATATTGTATGGAATTAATTAATATTGTTGCGAAACATGGACGTAAAGGAAACGAAGAGGAATATAATCCAAGCTGGGCAAAGAGCAGTTGAGGAGTTGATAAAGGTTGCTAAGGAGGCTATTATTGATTCAGCTGACGACTTAACGGCAGACAAGTTAAAGAATGCTGCGGCAACTAAAAAGCTAGCAATATTTGATGCTTTTGAAATTTTAAATAGAATTGAGGAAGAAGAAGAGATGTTGAACGACAAGCCTAAAGACGACACTAAGAAGAAGAGTGAGTTTAAGGGGTTTGCGGAAGGTAGAGCTAAACATAATTAGTATGTACGAACAAACCCTATATAAGGTTCTGGATAATTACATTAAAGCCTCAACCCTTAAAAAGAAAAATAGGCACAAGACCTGGAAGTATGGTTATGACGAAGATCATGACATGGTAATTATAAGTAAAACGGGTAAGATAGGAGAGATTTATGAAATACAAAATCTTAAGATAGCATTACCTGCTGAGTTTGAAACTCATAACTTTAAAGATAAGAAGTGGTTTCATACAGGATATCCAAAAGAATTAGCTAGAATAAAAACAATTTTTGATTGGGAGGAATACCCTGAAGATTTTAAGGAAAAATGGTACGATTATATTGAAAAAGAATTTGAAAGGAGGAGCCAAGGATTTTGGTTTAATAATAAGGGTAACACTACTTACATTACTGGCACTCATTATATGTACTTGCAATGGTCAAAGATTGATATTGGCCCACCCGATTTTAGAGAATCAAATAGATTGTTCTATATATTTTGGGAAGCCTGTAAAGCCGATTATAGATGCTTTGGGATGGACTACCTTAAAAATAGACGGAGTGGGTTTTCGTTCATGTCATCTGGAGAAATTGTTAACCTTGCAACCATATCAACAGACTCAAGATACGGCATACTTTCAAAGTCAGGACCTGACGCAAAGAAAATGTTTACCGATAAAGTTGTACCAATTTCGGTTAACTACCCGTTTTTCTTTAAGCCCATACAGGATGGTATGGACAGACCGAAGACTGAACTTGCATATAGGATACCCGCTTCAAGGCTTACAAGAAGGAAGTTGGACTCTAACGAAAAACCAGAGGATCTCAAGGGGCTGGATACTACTATTGACTGGAAAAACACGGGGGATAACTCCTACGATGGAGAGAAACTAAAGTTATTGGTGCATGATGAATCAGGTAAATGGGAAAGACCTAATAATATACTTAACAACTGGAGGGTTACAAAAACTTGTTTAAGATTAGGTAGTAGGGTTATTGGCAAATGTATGATGGGTTCGACTAGTAATGCTTTGGACAAAGGGGGAGATAACTTTAAAAAATTATATTATGCGTCAGACGTCACGAGAAGAAACAGCAATGGACAGACTGCTTCAGGATTATATTCTTTGTTCATACCTATGGAATGGAATTACGAAGGATACATTGATTCTCATGGACTACCTGTATTCGACACACCGGAAGAACCAGTAGAAGATCCTTACGGAATACCGATTAAGCAAGGGGTTATTGAATTTTGGGATAATGAAGTTGCAGGTTTAAAAAATGACCAAGATGGATTAAATGAATTTTATAGACAGTTCCCAAGAACAGAGCAGCACGCTTTTAGGGATGAGGCTAAAGAATCTTTATTTAATCTAACAAAAATATACCAGCAAATAGATCACAATGAATCTATGGCTGCAAGTGCATTAGTCACAAAGGGTGACTTCCAATGGGAGAACGGTATTAAGGATACTAAAGTAATGTTTATGCCACACAAAGACGGTAGGTTTTATGTATCGTGGATACCTCCAGTAGGAATGCAAAATAGAATAGTATCTAAGCATGGAATAAGTTATCCTGGAAACGAACATATGGGGGCATTCGGATGTGACAGCTATGATATATCTGGGACGGTAGGTGGTAGGGGATCTAATGGAGCTCTGCACGGTTTAACAAAATTTAGTATGGAAGAAGCTCCCAGCAATCACTTTTTTTTAGAATACATTGCAAGGCCTCAAACAGCAGAAATATTTTTTGAAGATGTGTTGATGGCATGTGTGTTTTATGGTATGCCAATACTAGCGGAAAACAACAAGCCAAGATTATTATATCACTTTAAGAATAGAGGGTACAGAGGCTACTCAATGAATAGGCCTGATAAAAAGTATAATAAGTTATCAATCACAGAAAGGGAAATAGGTGGTATCCCTAACTCAAGTCAAGATATAATGCAGGCCCACGCCGCCGCAATAGAAACATATATAAACGAACTTGTGGGTATTCTAGGTGATGATGAAATGGGGGATGTTTACTTTCAAAGGACTTTAGAAGATTGGGCAAGATTTAATATAAACAATAGAACAAAATACGATGCCTCTATAAGCTCTGGATTAGCCATTATGGCTTGTAACAAAAATAGATATGCCCCTATAAACAGGATAGCAATCAAAAATATAAATCTAGGGTTTAAGAAATACGACAACTCCGGAAGTAATTCAAAAATAAGAAACTAAATGAACGTAGGCGCAAATCCAAACAGTGTATTCCCTAGCCAAGTGGTTAGTGATGAAGAAAAATCAAGCTATGAATATGGCTGGCAAGTCGGCAGAGCTGTTGAATCTGAATGGTTTCAACAGGGAGGTACTGGTAACAGGTTCGCTACGAATACCAGTCACTTTCATTCGCTTAGGTTATACGCGAGAGGAGAACAGCCTGTACAAAAATATAAAGACGAGTTGGCTATCAACGGCGACTTATCTTATTTAAACCTTGATTGGAAACCAGTTCCAGTAATTTCGAAGTTTGTAGATATAGTATCTAATGGTATTACGGAAAAAGAGTTCGAGATAAAAGCTTATGCACAAGATCCTGGCTCTACAAAGAAAAGAACTGATTATGCTGAAAAGATGTTGCAAGACATAATAATGAAAGATCAGCTGGCTAAGATAAAAGAGCAAACCGGTATTGATGCGTTTAATACAGATAGCCCCGATGAATTGCCTGACACGCCGGAAGAATTAGCTACTCACATGCAGCTTAATTATAAGCAATCAATAGAAATAGCTGAAGAAGAAGTTATAAATCAAGTGCTTGCAAAAAACAAGTTTAATGAGATTAGAAAAAGATACAATTACGATTTAACCGTGTTGGGCATAGGGGCAGTAAAAACAACTTGGAACAAAGCAAATGGTGTTGTTGCAGAATATTGCGATCCAGCCAGTATGGTTTATTCTTACACAAATGATCCAAACTTTGAAGATCTATATTATGTTGGAGAAGTAAAATCGGTATCAATACCAGAGCTTAAAAAACAATTTCCGGATATATCGGAGGAGGAACTAAAGCGTATTGAAGAAATGCCAGGCAATAGAAGCTATACTACAGGATGGCAAGGATACGATGAAAACTCGGTGCAAATATTATACTTTGAATACAAAACATATAACAACCAAGTATTTAAAATAAAGCAGGGCCCTAACGGATTAGAAAAAGCAATACAAAAGACGGATAGCTTTAATCCACCCGAAAACGATACATTTAAAAGGGTATCAAGAACTATAGAAGTATTATATAGTGGAGCAAAAGTACTAGGAAACAATCAAATGCTAGAATGGAAACTTGCGGAAAATATGACAAGGCCATTTGCAGACACCACTAAGGTAGATATGAATTACGTCATATGTGCCCCCAGAATGTACAATGGTAGAATTGACTCATTAGTAAATAAAATTACTGGGTTTGCGGATATGATTCAATTGACTCATCTTAAGCTACAGCAAGTAATGTCAAGGATGGTCCCTGACGGGGTGTTCTTAGATATAGATGGATTGGCAGAAGTAGACTTAGGTAATGGAACAAATTACAACGCAGCTGAAGCACTCAATATGTACTTCCAAACAGGTAGTGTTTTAGGTAGGTCTATGACACAAGATGGGGAATTGAACAGAGGCAAGGTGCCAATTCAAGAATTACAAACATCCAGTGGCGGTGCAAAAATACAATCGCTGATACAGACCTATCAATACTATTTACAAATGATACGGGATGTTACAGGATTGAACGAGGCAAGAGACGGTTCTGCTCCGGCTAAGGATGCACTAGTGGGGCTTCAAAAGATGGCCGCTAATCAATCTAATGTAGCGACTAGACATATATTACAAGCAAGTTGTTATTTAGCCCTTAGAACCTGCGAAAACGTTTCAAGAAGAGTTGCCGATTCATTAGGATATGCTTTAACTGCAAATTCATTAAAGAACAGTATAACACATTTTAATGTTGCTACACTAGATAGTATAAAAGAACTTAACCTGCATGACTTTGGAATATTTTTAGAACTAGAACCGGATGAAGAGCAACAAGCGCAATTAGAACAAAACATCCAAGTTGCTTTGCAATCAGGCGGCATAGATTTAGAGGATGCGATAGATATTAGACAGGTAAAAAATCTTCAGCTAGCAAACGAAATATTGAAGACTAGAAGGAAAGGAAAAGCTGCCGCAGCACAGCAAGCACAACAAGCTAATATACAGGCACAGGCACAGGCTAATGCCCAGTTGGCGGAACAGACAGCAATGGCGGAAGTTCAAAAACAGCAAGCATTGACAGCAGAAAAAGTAGCCATTGAACAAGCTAAATCCCAGTTTGAAATACAAAGGATGCAAATGGAGGCTCAAATTAAGAGAGATCTTATGGGCGAAGAGTTTAGCTACAATATGCAACTAGCAACAGCAAGAATTAAGTCTGAATCTGAAAGAGAAAAAGAAATAGAGGATAGGAAAGATAAGCGTGTAAAAATTACAGGTACACAGCAATCAGAAATGATTGATCAAAGAAAAAATGATTTATTACCGAAAAACTTTGAAAGTTCAGGTAATGATGTATTAGGGGGGTTCGGGATAGAACAGTTCGGGCCTAGATAGAATTTTTTAATTTATATTATATTATATTATGCCAGAAGAAGTAAAACAAGAAGGGGACTTTAAAATAAAAAGTAAACCTAAAATGAAAAATTTTAATAAAGAAGCCGAAGTTATCAAAGTGGATTTATCCGCTAAAGATAAAATTGAGCCAGATATTATTAAGGTTGATTTAAAACAAAGCGATGCCAATAAAGAGCAAGAAACAGCAACAATGGCTGCAGATAAACCAGCCGAAGCTGTACAAGAAATGGTTACAGAAGTATCATCAGGGAAAAGCTCCGTTCAAAATGAAGGGTTTGCTGGCATCCAAGAAATAACTGGAGAAGAAGTAAAAGAAGTTGTAAAGGAGGCTAAGGAGGCAATTAGGGATGAAAAAATTACGGGTAAGCCGTTACCCGATAATGTTGAAAAGCTTGTTGCCTTTATGGAGGAAACGGGAGGAAATGTTGAAGACTATGTTAGGCTTAACGCAGATTACTCAAACGTTGACAATGATGTACTTTTAAAAGAGTACTATAAAAAAAGTAAACCTCATCTAGACGATGAAGAAATAAAATTCCTTTTAGAAGACAATTTTTCGTATGACGAAGATATTGATGAAGAAAGAGATGTACGTAAAAGAAAATTAGCGTATAAAGAAGAAGTTGTAGAAGCCAAAGGCTTTTTAGAAAACTTGAAGGGTAAATATTACGATGAGATTAAGTTAAGACCAGGCGTAACCCAAGAGCAGCAAAAAGCAATGGATTTCTTCAACCGACATAATGAAGATGCAAGCTTAATCGAGCAGAAGCACGACAGGTTTAAGAAGGCTACATCTAATCTTTTAAACGACAATTTCAAAGGTTTTGAATATGAAGTCGGAGGAAAGAAATTTAGATATGGCATTAATAATCCAAGCAAAGTTGCTGAGCAACAATCTAGTATTGATAATTTTGTCAAAAAGTTTGTCGACGGGCAAGGCGAAATAGTTAATCACGAAGGTTATCACAAGGCAATGTATGCTGCTCAAAATATGGATCAGATTGCTAATCACTTTTATGAGCAAGGCAAAGCAGACGCTGTTAAGGATGTTATAGATAGTTCCAAGAACATATCAGACACTCCAAGACAAACAGCTGGCGATGCAGTTTTTATAAATGGTATTAGAATTAAGTCTATAAGTGGGGCGGATTCTTCAAAATTAAAAATTAAAAAATCACAATTTAACAATTAAAAAAACAAAACAAAAATGGGAAAATTTTTTGGAACAGGTGCAGACCCGCTAGGGAAATTTAGCATCACACCAATGCCATCAAAAATGGCACTTGAAAGTAATTACTTAAGTTTTACTTCAGAGGCAGCAAATTCAAATAACTTTGCACAACAATATTTACCAGAGCTTTATGAAGCTGAGGTAGAGCGATATGGAAACAGAACTTTATCTGGGTTTTTACGTATGGTTGGAGCTGAAATGCCAATGACTTCTGACCAAGTTATTTGGTCTGAACAAGAAAGATTGCACATTGGGTATGAAAGTAAAACTGGAGGTACAGTGTTACTTTCAAACCAGGCTGCTGCTGCATCAACTATTACTTTTGCAGGGACCGCTTTAGGAAATGATGGTACACATGCAATACGTCTTTTCAACACAATTGTAGTAACAAATCCTGCAACAAATGTTACACTTAAATGTTATGTAACAGCTATCACTGCGACTACGATTACTGTTAAATCATATACTACGGCTACTTTAGCAACAATTGGTGGAGCAAATGCTCCTGTAAACCTATTTGTCTATGGTTCTGAATTTGGTAAAGGAACGGTAGGAATGGCTGGTTCTCTTGATGCACAATTCAAACAGTTCAATAACAAACCTATTATCATTAAAGACAACTATGAGATCAATGGATCTGATACTGCTCAAATTGGTTGGGTTGAAGTTGCTGCCGAAGATGGAACAAGCGGGTACTTATGGTATTTGAAGTCTGAAGGAGAAACAAGATTGCGTTTCCAAGATTACTTAGAAATGGCAGTTATTGAAGGAGAGAAAAAATCTTTAGCGGCAGGTGCTGCTGCATCTACAGTACCAGTTGATGGTACTCAAGGTTTATTCTCTGCTATTGAAGAAAGAGGTAACGTATATCAAAACTACGCAAGTGGGACTGTAACACCAGGTGTTGGAAACAGAAGTGCCTTGCAAGATTTTGATTTTATTCTACAGAATCTTGACAAGCAAGGAGCTATTGAAGAAAATATGTTATTCTTGGACCGATCTACATCTTTAGATTTTGATGATATGTTGGCTGCTCAGAACTCGTATGGTGCTGGTGGTACTTCTTACGGAGTGTTTGAAAACTCTGAAGAGATGGCATTGAACTTAGGATTTGATGGTTTTAGAAGAGGTTCTTATGACTTCTACAAGACTGATTGGAAATATCTAAATGATGCTACAACTAGAGGTTTGGTAAATAATGTATCAGGTGTTTTAGTTCCTGCTGGAACAAGCACGGTATACGACCAAATGCTAGGTACTAACATCAGAAGACCATTCCTACATGTACGATACAGAGCTTCTGAAGCCGATGATCGTAGAATGAAGTCTTGGATTACAGGATCTGTTGGTGGAGCTGCAACTTCTAGTTTAGATGCAATGACAGTTAACTTCCTATCTGAGAGATGTTTGGTTACTCAAGCAGCTAATAATTTCGTATTATTTACTGCGACTAACCCAGCTTAGTTTTAACAACAAGTATTACTTGGGGTCGCAAATTGCGGCCCCAGGTTTTATTTTTTTATTTTTTTATTAAATTTTATTATATTATGGCTGCAAAAGCAAAAGCAAATACAACCACAAAGGTTGCCCCCCAAACAGTTGCAATCTCAAAGGTTGACCCAAGTTGGGAAATTAAAGATAGAGCATATTATCTTCTTCATGGTAAATCTCCAATAACATTAATATTAGCTAGCAAGCATTCGAGCTCGTTCCCGCTAATGTATTTTGATGAAAAGCTGGGATATGAAAGAGAATTGAGATATGCTACAAATAAAAAATCTCCATTTGTAGATGAACAAGAAGGAACGGTTACCGTTGCTCATATTGTATTTAAAGATGGTGTCTTGCTAGTACCCAAAAAAATGCAAGCATTGCAGAAATTACTATCATTGTATCATCCTCAAAATGGTAAAACATATATGGAACAAGATGAAGTAGCTGAAGCTATTGACGAACTAGAAGATTTACAGCTTGAGATTGATGCACTTAACTTAGCTAATACATTGGATATAGAGCATGCAGAAGCAATTCTTAGAACAGAATTAGGGACCGCTGTTAGTAAGATGACAAGCAAAGAACTTAAGAGAGACTTAATGTTACTTGCTAAAAACAATCCACCTTTATTTATAAGTCTAGCAAACGACGAAAATGTAGAGCTTAGAAGCTTTGGTATTAGAGCTGTTGAAGCAGGAATATTGTCTATATCTTCCGACCAAAAAACTTTTATGTGGGCTTCTAATGGAAGAAAACTTATGACAGTTCCTTTTGAAGAACATCCATACTCTGCATTAGCTAGTTGGTTTAAGACTGATGAAGGGATGCAAGTATATTCGAGCATAGAGAAAAAGTTTGAATAACGCGTAACTATATTTATAAGGGTAGGCTAGCATAACTGTTGGCCTACCCATATAATAAAACAAAATAAAAATATGGCAATAAATGTAAATACCGTATATAAAACAGTGCTACTAATCCTCAATAAAGAGGAACGAGGCTATGTAACGCCGGATGAATTTAATAAGATTTCAGCGCAAGTTCAATTAGAAATATTCGGCAATTATCACAACGATTTAAATCAACAATTAAGAGTTCCACAAGCGGATACAGATTATGCTGATCGCATTGCTTTAATTGATGAACATTTGTCTATATTTAAAACTGGTGGCTCGGCAACTTATGTTTCTAAAGCTGGGACAGTACCATCTCATTTCTCTTTGCCAACCACAGATATTTACGGCAACAAGGTAGAACTATTTACATTAGGGACTATATCTTACAAAGAACAAGTCGAACTACAAAGACTTCAAAGAATGGAGTTCTACAACATTCAGAAATCTCCCTTAACAAAATCCACAGAATCATTTCCAACGTACTTGCTTGAGAACGACAGACTTTATGTAAAGCCCGATACGGTTGTTAGCAATATAAATGTAAACTTTTTAAGAAAACCATTAGATCCTAGATGGGGGTATTATATTGGTAATGTTGGACAACTTATTTATGACACAACCGTCTATGGGCCGGCACTAATAAACACGGGTACCGGAACTTTGACAAGCAGCATAACTACAGCCTTAGCGAACGGGGTCCCAGGTACTTATAATAGTATTGCAATTACGGGGGGTTCTGGGACTGGACTTGTAGTAAATGTAACAGTTAGTACCCCAAACACTGCAACAATAGATGTGGTCACAGCAGGAACTGGATATGTTGTTGGCGATATAGTTACTATTGCCGGATTATTATTAGGAGGGAATAGTGGGGCAGTAAATATTACATTAGTAGCTACTAATTTTAATGCCAACAGTACTTATGGGTCTACTCAGATAGAATTAGATGTATCAGAACAAACAGATGTAATACTTAAAACATTGTTTTATTTTGGTGTTGTTGTTAAAGACCCACAGATTATACAGGTTGCGGCAAGTCAAGTGCAAAGAGAAGAAATGAACGAAAAAAGCTAATAAGATATGTCAAATCCAAATGGTGGTTTAATCACCGAAACTAATGCGCAATACTATGCTGGACAACAGTCTTTTAAAGGAACTGGTGTAGCGGACTCATTGTTTACTTGCACCTTTAATACAGATTTAGTTTTAACTATTACTGGGGTTTCTAATACAAACTTTTCTGTAACAGTAAATGGTGCTGTAGTTACTAACTACACATTTACACTTGATGTAAAAAATGCTATAAAATTTAACATTATTGGTGGAGGGGCTAATGTGATACCACCCGCCGGTTCAGATATAGTTGTATTCCTTATTGAGACTGCAAAAGAAAGTAACTATGGTGGCTACCAGTACACATCTTTAAATGATGTTATTAATAACTTTATGGTTGCTTACATTGGAGCAGGTAAGCTTATACCAAGTGCTAAGAGAACTGACATAATATTTCACGCAAAACGTGGGATGCAAGAATTTAGTTACGACACATTAAGAACTATTAAGTCTCAAGAGCTAAGCATATCCCCAAGTCTAACTGCCGTTATACCGCAAGACTATGTAAACTATGTTAGATTATCCTGGATTGATAATTCGGGTGTAAAGAGAATCATATATCCAAACACAAATCTTACAATAAATCCCGCACAAGCTCCAGAGCAAGATTCAACAGGGCTAATAGTTCAAGACAACTTAGAGGAGAACATAGATACAGATCCGCCTCAAACAGTGGAAAGATGGAGAGCTGCTAACGATAAAAAAATAACAGGATTGTTTAATGCAGGTTCTGTTGATGCAGGGCTTGACATTGATGGGATTAATATTGGTAGCCTATATTGGGGAGGAGCTTATGGGCAAAGGTATGGGTTAGACCCTGCCTTAACTCAAAGTAATGGATGGTTTGGTATTGACGAAGTAAGAGGGGTGTTTACATTCTCAAGTAATTTAAAAGGTCGCCTGATCGTCATAGAGTACATCTCAGACGGCTTAGCATACGATTTGGATACTAGGGTCCCTAAGATGATAGAAGACGCCATGTACGCCCATATAAGCCATGCGATCATTTCTACGCGCATTAATCAGCCCGAATATGTTGTTCAACGATTAAAAAAGGAACGGAGTGCTAAACTAAGAAATGCAAAAATAAGATTATCTAATATTAAACTAGGCGAGCTTACCCAGCTTGTGAGAGGTAAATCTAAATGGATAAAATAATATAATATGCCAGAAGTTAAAAATATATTCGTTGGGGCTAAGATGAACAAAGACCTTAACCCAAGGATGATTTCAAATAAGGAGTATATAGATGCAAGGAATGCAGCAGTAATGAACTCCGAAAGCGGAGACTCTGGATTACTTCAAAATGTTGGTGGCAATACTTTGCTTACTGATTTTGGGCTAACGGGAATTAATCTAGAAATTATAGGCTTTTACATAGACCCTACAAAAAATATTTTGTATTCTTTTATAACAGACTGGAACGATACTAGTCCTGATCAATCTTCTAGATTTGCTTCATCCACTTCTAACCACTATATATACGCATATAATGCCAACACCAATGCCGGAACTGTTTTAGTTAGTGGAAGTTTTTTAAATTTCTCGAAGACTAGCCCCCTATTGGGCATTAATTTGCTTGAGGATTTATTATTTTTTACTGATAATAGAAATCAACCAAGAAAAATAAATGTAGTTACCGCGGCTTTAAACCCAACATATTACAATAAAGAACAACACATATCCGTTGCAAAGTATTACCCTTGGAAGCCAATGAGACTTGCTAAGTATACTCCGATAGCAAGTCCTTATGCACTATTAGTGAATAGTTTGCTTACCGTTTCATTACAATCATTACTAATTACAGATGGTACATATTCAGGAACAGTTGGATTAGCAGGTACTGGATGGACAAGCAATTCTGGAACTGGTGCTTTAATAGAATTTCAGGCTATTGGAAACGTAGTATCAGATGTTAAGGTCTTATCTAGTGGAAGCTTGTTTACACCAGATGTATCTATAATAACGATAGATAGCGGTACTTATCCTGGGCAAACTAGCGATATAAAGTTTACAATTTCTCCAGAAAACATAGACCAAGAGTCTACTATGAAAGATGTTGTTTCTAAAAATTTGCCTATAACAAAATTAGTTACAGTTTCGGGTACACCACTTTCAAATGAATTTGTTTATTCAGGATCCACAATAAATACTAATTGGAAAGGTTCTACAATTACAGCAATTGAATCTAATGGCGGAATATCTAAAATAAAGGTTTCTGACAATATAAAAATAATAAACATATCAGGTAATACGATTACCCACGATACTTTTAATGGTTTAGTTTCTGGAGATAAAGTAACAATAGGAGCTAATCCTTATTACGATGCCCTTTTTGATGGTGACTCTGAATTTTTATCAGACAAGTTTGCAAGGTTTAGTTACAGGTTTAAGTACAACGATGGCGAGTACTCTTTAATTGCTCCATTTACTCAGCCTGCTTTTATACCAAAACAAGATGGTTATTTTTTAGATAAATTAGCTGTTCCAGGAAATGTTAATGATGAAGAAGATGTATCAGATGAGAATCGGGCTATAAAAAGCACAATAGTAAGCTTCTTTGAAAATAAAGTTAACTCAATAGAATTAGTTATTGACAAGCCCTCTTCAGTTAATACTTTTAGTGGAATAATTGAAGGTATGAAAGTTAGTGAAATAGATATATTATACAAGCAATCAGATCAAATAACAATAAAAGTTATAGATACAATCTCTTCTCAAGACATTATAACATTTGATGGATTACAGTATCTATATAAATACAAGTCTGCCGCCCCAATAAAGACGCTACCTACGAATGAGGCTACAAGGGCATCAGATAAAGTTCCAATAACAGCTAAAGCTCAAGAAATTTCTGGTAATAGGGTTATATATGGAAACTATTTAGTAAGAACATCTAGACCGACTTCTTTAGGATATTCAATATCTTCTTCAGAGAAGCTTCAAAAAGGTGTATTAAATTCTGTAAATCAAATAGAGTATCCTAATCACTCATTAAAACAAAACAGGTCTTACAAAGCGGGCATTGTTTTGGTAGATTATTTTGGAAGGCAGTCTGATGTTATTACATCAAAAAATTCCACAATATACAGTAGTTATAGAAATGCGGGAGACGGGGTTATTGGTGCTGGAAGCTCATATATGGGGGATTCCTTAAAAATACTTTGGAACTCTGTAATACCTACAGAAAAAGAGGGGGGATATGCTGGAATATATAGTGAATTAAATCCTCTTGGATGGTATAGTTATAAAGTAGTAGTTCAACAACAAGAGCAAGACTACTACAATGTATATTTGCCTACTATATTAAACAACTATCCCCAAGATGGTGGAACTACCATATCTAATGATACTGCATTTATAACTTTATTTTCTGATAACATAAACAAGATTCCAAGAGATTTAAATGAAGTTGGACCACAACAACTTCAGTTTTCAAGCTCGGTTAATCTATTTGCAAGGGTTACAAATATTTTATTTAATGCTACGCAATCAACAACAAAACAATATCAGCCGGGCACAAGCCCTGATACTGTTACCTTAATAGGTACTAGAGATGAAACTGGTACAAACTTAAAAATAGATGGTACTAAGTACGATACCTCTCCTTTCTTTAGTGTTCCAAAAGTTTATGTTCCCGGAGACGATACCGTTGACCCCATTAAACCTATAGTCAGAAATATAGGTTCAAACCCATATATAGCTAAGGTTGCAACCCAAAAAAGAGTAGGGGCTATTGGGGCCACCGCCACTACTGTCACATTTGAAAATACTAGATTAAATGTTTACGAAACAGAACCTTTCAAATCTAACTTAGATATATTCTGGGAGACAGGTTCTTCGGGTGTAATATCAAACTTAAACAAAAATATTATTGCCTCCGCTAATACAAACCAACCTTTTGGAATATCAAACTGGGTATGGTCTTTTTTAGAATCGGATGCCCCAGGAACCTTTGTTACAGAGCCGTTTGACGTTGTTAACTCGGCAGGACTTCCTTTGGCAAGTTTAGGAACCGTTACGGCACAATTAATAAACGTTTCTACCCCTAGTAATGCCGAGGTTGGAGGAATATTTGAGCTTATTCAAGAATCCGACCCTAGTTATAAGTGGAGAATAAGATTGTTAAATTCACAAGTTTTTATAAATTCATCTATAAGCTTCTCTGGGAATTGGTCTTTTACAATAAAGTTTACAAACACTGTTGCAGGAGAGATTTTTACAGAAACATTTACTAATTCTGGAAATAATATACTTGAGAATATAGCTCCAACGTCATTCCAGGCATTCCCTGTAAGTTTTAAAAATGAGGAGTTATTATCAAGTGGGGGAACACAATTTAAACCATTTGAAACGGAAACTAACGCAAGCGGAAGTTTTGTGCCTACTACGTTCCAATTTACTAATGGGGCATATTCTAGCATTCTTTTAGGGAATGTTGAGCAAGATATTGAGTTAGCTGTTACAATTTTAAAAGTAGAAGTTTTATCTCGTAATTTAGCTCCTGATCCCTCATTACCAGGGTTTATACCTTATAGACCATTAGAACCAATAAATAGTTATATGAGAGTTACTAAATATTTAGCAAATTTATTTGGCAATCCTATAGGTTATAGATACAATCTTGAATACAATAAAAATTTTATTTGTGTTAACTATGATGCAACTACTGAATCAGAATTTTATAATTATTCGCAAAGGCAAAATAGTACATTTAAAATAACTCTAAACCTTAAAGATGCTGCTGGCGGAACAGGATTTAAAGAAAAAAATATTAGAATTGAAGGTGACGGCGGGACTAATATTACATTGCAAAAAAATCCTAATAACAATTAAGATATAAATATATGCCATTAGTTAGGGAAATTACATATTTCAACTCTTTTATTATAAAGAAGACCGTAGAAGCCGGGCCTGGGAAGGCAAGTTGGCCTTCTCTACCTTGGAACCCAATTGGATATCCCACATTTCCACTAGAGGTTTCAACTGTAGCATCTAATGTTGAATATGATTGGTATGTTGAGGAGTCTAGGATACGAGGTGGATATAATAATACACAAGTAGATTTAGGCGTAAAGGCATATATAACAGAAACAGAAGATACAGAATTAATTCTTGAAAATGGATTAATATATTCTGGTTTGTATAACTCTAGAACGGGAGTCAATGAAACAAATGTTTTCTCTACAGGGGAAAATATAACAAAAGAGGTTGACCCTAGATATGGAGGAATACAAAAATTATATACGACAGATACTAACTTAATAATTTTTCAAGAAAATAAAGTTAGCAATGCACTAATAGATAAAGACGCTATTTTTACAGCGGACGGAAATCCTGCGCTTACAGCCACGCGACTTGTTATTGGACAAATTAACCAATATTCAGGGGAGTACGGTATAAGCGATAATCCTGAATCATTCTCATTTAAGGGATATAGAATGTATTTCTCCGATAAAAATAGGGGTGCAATAATGAGATTGTCAAGGGATGGTCTCACCGAGATAAGCGAATATGGAATGAGAGATTACTTCCGCGATAAGCTAGCGAATATATCAGGATCTTTTGATGCTACTAGTGATATTGTATTTTATTCGTTATCTCCAGTGTACCCTCCAATTGGCCCTGGAGAACCAACCCCTACAGATACTGATACTTGGAGTATTGCAGGTGGAGTTGACGATAGCAGTGTATCTAAAATAGAGTTAGGTATGACAACAAGTAGATCTTTTGGTGGATTAAACGGAATTTATGTAGTTAGTGTTACATCTATTAATACTACAAACAACACAGCTATAATAAAATTTAATCAAACAGTACAAACTAACAACCTTGCAAGCGTTGACTTGTATTTGATTAAGTTTGTTAAAGACAAGATTGTAGGTGCATATGATAATTTTTACGATAAATATGTAGTTTCAATGCAAAACACCAATTTAGGCACATATGATACACTGTCATTTAATGAGGCCAATAATGGATGGACTAGCTTTTGGGATTACGACCTAAGTTTTGGGGGAACATTAGATAATGTTTATTATACAGTTAAAGACGGTTCTATATGGAAACATTATGATGAAAGCGTGATTAATAATAAAGGTAACTTTTACGGAACGGCTTACCCAACCTCGGTTCAGCTATCTTTTAACCCAATGGTTTCTGTGTCAAAAAACTTTAATACAATAAACTACGAAGGGACAAATGGATGGCAAGCAGATTTCTTTTTGTCAGATCCAACTGGGGAGCTTCTAACGGAGGTATTAAGTAATAATTATAAAGATGAGGCATCGGCAGTAAAAAGTTATGAAGAGGGCGCTTATTTAGAGGCTGGAATTACATATCGGGTAGGTTTCAATTTAAAAGAAAACAAATATATGGCTAACTTAGTAAATAATGGTGTACAAGTAAATGGGAGTGGTAGCATTCAATTTGGCATGCCCGGACAAGTAGCATCAAATATAAGCATGAGCGGTATAAAAGGGTTTTACGCTACGGCTAAATTAAGTACTGATAACACAACGGATTTAGGTGGGTTTAAAAACCTATTTGCAGTGTCATCAAATTTTGTAAAATCTTAAAAAAATAAAATAATATGGCAATAGGATTAGGAATAGCAATAGCATCTGTAGCGGGGCCCACTATAATAAACGGTATTACGGGGGCGGTTAACGGACGTAAAGATGAAAAAAAAGCCAGGTCAGAAAGAAGAAACTTGGAAAATTCTTTACGTGACTTAGAGGCGAAAAGACAAGCATTTGTAAATCCATATGAAAGCGTAACAGATTTATCTGGTAACTTAAGTAATGCTTACGCAAATTTAGGCGTTGCAACTCAAGCAGCTGAGATACAAATTGAGCAAACAGATATTGCTTTAGCAAACACATTAGATACAATTAGAGCTACTGGAGGCGCGGCGGGAGGAGCTACAGCATTAGCTCAAGCGGCATTAGCAAGTAAGAAAGGTGTTGCTGCAAGTATTGAGGGTCAGGAGGCTACTAATGAAAAACTAAAGGCTCAGGGAGAACAACAGTTACAACAACGCCAAATGCAAGAAGCAATACGGATTCAAAATGCGGAAACAGCTGGTGGTCTTTTTGAATTTAGCAAGTTAGAAACAGATTTAGACAGAGCTCAGTCTATGGTAGATGAACAAAGGGCAAGAGAAATGCAAGGCAAAATAGATAAGAGAGCAGCTTTTTCTACCACAATGTCTGGTTTGAGTAGTAGTATGGGATCTTTAGTGGGAGCGGGGATTGCAAGTGGAGATATAGGAGGGGGTGGCAATGGGAAAAAAAAAACTCTGAAAAAAATGCCTAGGAGAGGATACGTTTCAGTGTAATAATATAAGGTTGCAAATAATAAAAAAATAAACATGGGTACATATAGACAGCCAGCATCTTTGGTGGATACACAATCGGGTAAAATATCTAGGCAGGCAACAAAAGAGGGATTTGCCGCGATTAATGCAGTGGCAGCGATGTCAATAGCACAGGCGGCTAAAAGAGAGAAGCAAGAAAAGGAGATGACAGATGCCGAAAAAAGGATTTGGGCAGCAGCTGCAATAGCCCAAGGTAAAGGTGATGCTTTATTAAATAATAACCATATTGATAATGCAACCTTAGGAACAGGTATAGGTAATGTTACAAAAGCCGAAGCAAATGCAAAGATTGAAAATCTTAGGTTATCTACTAGCGATCCTAAATACCACCAAAACCTTACAATAATAAGCAACGCCCAGCAATTTTATGTCCGCTTACCATCTATGCTTGAGGGAGGCGTTTATGCGGAGAGCATGCTACAGGACACTCTCAATAATGGCGTTGGTAATAAGCCTAACCAGCTTGTTTATGGGTCAATGACAGCGGCAGGGATTGAAGCTAACAGCCAAACGGCCCGTATTAATTTAGGCTGGGAAACTTCATTTGAAACCGCTCAAGACGATAATGGTATTTGGGGACTTTATACTGTAGCAAAAAAAGGCGATGATATTATAAGAAATGCTATTAATAGTATTCCACAAGATGAGGATGGCTCAGCCCAATATAATATGGGAACCTATAGGGTAGTACCTGATGCTAGTGAAGAAACTAAAAATGTACTAATCGGGGATAAAACTTTACAAGCCGACGGTACACCCTCACCAGCCTATGTTGTTAAAACCAAAGAAACGATAGGTAACGAAGTATATGATATTACAAGGATTAATACAGATCAGCTTTTTGATCAATCAAACATTCCGGCTGGTGTAATAGGCGAAAAGATAATACGTAATGGGACTGCTTCAATGGTGGATTATATGCGATCTAAAGGAGTTTTAGACCCTAATAATCCGGATCCTAAGGGTAGAATCCTAGGATACTCGCCTCCTAAAATAGATGCAAACGGGAATATTGTAAAAGAAGACGGCAAAGTAGTATTTGACGAATGGGTACAGGTTACAGATGATAACGGGCAATTTGTACAAGACGTAACACAGTATAAAGCAAACACTGCCCATCTAAGCGACGAAGCATACGATAAATTTATGCAGTTTACTCAAGTAAGCACTGCCGCCGACAATGGCGTATTTGCACAAGAGCAAAGAACAATTGATGGACCTGCAACAGAAAGGCTTAAAAAATCTATAGCTATTACAGATAAACCCCTCAAACCGATAAAATGGCAATTGGAAGCCACCAAAATAGAAGGTACAATTGAAAGAGCATTTGGAAATTTAGAATCCAATGTTGCTGAAATACGAAAAACAAAAGACACTAAAAGTGGCTTTCCAATTAAAGGTTATTGGTTTCAAAAAGAACAAGATAAAATAACAAGCGCGTTTAGGAAAGAGATGGGCGGTTTAATTACCCCAAATATTAACTTTGAAATAATAGACGGTAAATTTTACCCTGTTAGAGAAAAACTAAGAACGGAAGTAGAAGACGGTGAAGAAACAATGTTTAAAGATTATGTCCCAATAATAGATGAAGGGTACGATATATTTACAGAAATGGACAAGATAAAGACTTATTTAGAAGAAAAATTTGTACCAATAGAAGTTAAAACAGTATCCACAGGAGGGCTTGGACCTTTAGCACCACAAGAAGAGTCTTCAGGGAGTTCATCTTCAACAATTAAATTTGACGAAACAGGAAGTATAATATAATGAGCGATAATAAATTAACACCCGAAATGCTAGATAAGCTTAACGCTAATTCTAAGCTAATGCAAGAACAAGGATATTCTCGAGAAGAAATAAAGTCGATGGCCAAACAGTTCTTTAATCAATTTGCCGTTGACGAATTGGGAAAGACAGATGTTGTTGTGGAGGAGGATGTGACCGCAACAACAAAAGAAGTTTCAGCATCTGGGGTTGGACCTTTAGCATTAGAAGAAGATAATAATAAAGATAAGTTTGATCCGGAAGTCCAGCTTAAAATAAATTTAGAACCGGAGATAGAACCGGACATACCAAAAATTATTGTGGATCCATCTACGGTATCCCCAAAGCAAAAAAGACAATTAGCTATTGACAGGCAATTAGATCCAGATAAGCAGTTTAATGAAATATCATTAATAAATAATGAATTTTTTGAAGCACAAGATAGTTTAAGCTCTTATGCCTCAAAAGCAAATGCTGCTAAAGCATCGATTGAAGCTTTAAATTTTGTTGCCGAAACCAACCCTAATTCCGTTGATGATGCAATGCGAGAAGAGTATGATAAAGAACTAAAAATATTAAACGAAAACTCAGAAAAGTACAACAACCTTAATTCTAGATATGACAACAATATAGTGGGATGGAGGGAGTCTAACATAAGTATGGTACCCGGCAGGAAAGAAATACTTGGTGACATTAAAAGAACTACTCCAGAGCAGCTACAATCGTTCGATGAGCGCATAACAAAGCTAACTGAAGAAATAGATAACCTACCAATTCCTAGGGTTATAGCTAGATCAGCGGTAATGGCTGATATGGCAGATCCACTTGATAGCCCTGAAAGATCTAATTTAAAAAACCAAATAAAAACAATAGAAAAATTAAAAGCGGACTTAATAAAGAAAAATACCGATGTTGATTTCTATGAAGCGGGATCAGAGTACTACATAGATAATAAAGCAGTGCCTCGCTCTGAAATGGACAAATTTTTAGGCTCAAATAAATATGAAGATATATTAAATGGTGAAGGTTCTGTTAAGCTAGATATAAAAAACGATAAGTATTTACAGGCTATAAATGACCAGCAAATTGAGGCCGCAGAAATAGGGGAATATACTAGAAGTGCAAAAGCAAGTGCGGCAGGATTTTATGATGTTTTTGCAAAACAAACTATGATGTGGACTGCCGAAGCTCTAGAGGTTTTTTTAAGTACAGAGCAAACATCAACTGTTCTAGATGCGTTAGAAATGTCCATGCCTGGAGCACCAATACTTTCTGCACAATACGCATACACTGCTGCACAAAAAGAATCAGAAAAAACGGGAGAAGACATAGACAATGTATTTTTAAGAAGCTATTATAACGAGCTAGACAAAACCTCAAAGGCAATAAGTGGGGTTCAATTATATAAAACAGAAGATGTTATTGATAGAATAGCAAATGGTGATGTTGCAGGATTTATAAACGGTGCAGCAAAGCTAGGCTTCGAATCTGGGTCATATATGGCTGCGGCGACGATACCTGTGGTGGGCAAGTACATAGTGGCCGGTGCTATACAAAAAAGCACATACTACGATCTTAGAAATGAAGGTGTTAGCAGGAGTCGTGCTGGGGTTGCATCTATTGCAGCTGGAGCACTTGGTTTAGCTGATGCAAAAATATTTGGTCAAATGATAAAAGGCAGTCTTGGCTCAGTTAACAAAACTATTTCCGCGGCAGCAAAGCAAGGTATTAGAATAGATCCGGGCTTGAAAAAACAACTTGGGAAAGATGCTATAAACGCTTTATTTGTAGATCCTGGTACTGAATTTGTACAGGGATCTTCAGAAAGTTTAATTGACGACTGGGCAAAAGGAAAGGAACTAAATTTTACTAAGGCCGCTAGACAAGGAGCCATTGAGGCATCCGCATCATTGCCAACATCTACAACCTTTGCAACAATTCCTGGAGCACAGTATTTATATTTAAAAAATAATGAATTAAAGAATATAAATAGGATTAACAAAACCGTTGAAAATTTATTGTCACAGGCAAATGCTAACCAACCTGGGTTTGATTCAAAAAATGTTAAAGAACAAATAAATTTACTGACAGAAGAATTTATAAATACTTTTGAAACAGCCGAAACCACCGCTACTAAGGCAACTGCTCCTGAAAATAAGATAATAATTAATTTGACTGCACAAGAGGCTGTTATAGAAAAAGCTCTTGAATTAAGAGGTAATAATAAAGAAACAACAGAAAATTTAGAGTCTAAATTAGATAAAATATCAGATGAAAAAAATAGGCTATTAGACAAAATAGATAGTAGAGAAATTTTTAAAGGCGAATTTAAAAAACCAGCATTAAATAGAAATTCAACTATAGTAATAGATGGGGATATACCCGAAGCGTTAAATAAGATAAAGCCATCTTCTAAAAAGAGCATAGTAGTAAACGGAGAGGAAACAACTAGAAATGTATTTTTGGGGGCTGATTTAATTGATGGTGGCGTTGCAGAACAAGTAAACAATACAGCAGCAATTAATAAATTAATTAAGCAAAGAGAAAAAGCCGAAGCCAAAATTAAAAGTGGTAAAATAAAAGATGAATTAATTCCTTCAATGAGAGAAGAAATACAAGCAATGAATGAAGAAATTAATGATTTAGGAGGATTTGAGGAAACTTTAGAAACAGTTGAAAAATTAACAGAAGGGCTTGAAAATACAAAAGTTAAAACATTCCAAACAGGGAAAGAAGTACAAAGCTATTTTGAAAGCTTAATTAAAGAAGGCAAACTACAACCATTTAAAGAGGAAGTGAAAGAGGGAATTATGCAATCTCTTAGAGAAGACCAAGGCTTATTTTTGACGTTTAGTGATGGGACTAGTATAATAATAATTAATAAAGATGCTTCAGCAGTGGACGAATCTGTTAATGTTGCCGCTCACGAGTTTTTACATGCTTTACTTGCTAAGTCTTTTACAAAAGAAAACCAAAGTGCTGAACTAGGTAAGAAATTATTTAAATTCTTATATGATTCTAATCCTGAGCAAATGAAGACTAGTAAGCTTGGGAAAAGAATAAGCCAATATGTAGTAAACAAAAAAACAAATAAAGAAGTAAAGCCTGAAGAATGGGCAGCAGTTTATGATAAAATATTAACTTCAGATGACTTTGATGTAGTGTGGGAAGAAATACTAACATTGACATCGGATGCTTTAGCTGAGGGCAGTCTTAATATTAATGAGAGCACTTTAACTAAGATAGGTAATATTTTAAGAGAGATATTACAAAAAATGGGTGTTAAGATAAAATTTGATACAGGTAAAGACGTACTAAATTTTGTAAAAGATTATAATAAAAGTATTAAAAAAGGCAAATTAAATAAATCTCAAAAGAAACTTGCAAATATTAAAAAGCCTAAAGGTAAAGATAAAATAAAACTTTCGAAAGCATTAACGTCTGATCAAGAATCTGAAATTAATAAAATTAATAGACAACTAAACGATAATATTGCTAAAGTAAATAGAGGCGAAATAAGCTTTGATGAATTTGAGTCTCAGGAAGCGTCGCTGGAAGCTAAAATTGAGCAGATAAAAAAAGAAGGTCCTACAGAGGCTAAGGCTAAACCAAAAGCAAAAGAGGGTGCTAAGCCCGTAACAGAAGCGGGGAAGGCTGCCTCTGAGAAAGTACAAAAGATATACGAAGAAAAAGGCACTGATGGAAGCTTTGAAATAATACAGGAGTTCGGGGGGATGGTAGCAGGTATCGTAAATAAAAGAGAGAATGCTCCCGGATTTGATAGACAATTACTAACTGACGAAATAAACACAGGTAAAGGAGGCTTAATAGATTTAATAAGAACCTACAAGCCTGAATCAGGTGTTCCACTTGCGGCATATGTAAACAAAAATTTACCATTAAGAGCAATTGCTGCATCGGAAAGAATATTAGATTCAGAATTTACACAAGACATTGAGGGTGAAGGTATGCGTGGTATAGCATCAGATGATGTGTTACCATTTGAGTCTACTAGTACAACAATAGAAATTGCGGAAGAAGACGCTAGGGTTGCAGATTTAATAAAACCAGCTGAAGAATTTATTACGGATGAAGTTGCATTAAACAAAGCAATTGATACCATAGTAAAAATAACTAAAGATATACCGGCTAAGGAAAAAACTTTTGCAAAGATAGGAATCAAAAAAGATGATGAAACTTTACTGGCTACACTAGAGCCTATCTCGCAGGAGCTTAACATATCAGTTAAAAAGCTATCTGATAAAAAGACGGTGTTTAATAGAAATGACTATAAGTCAGCTAGGACATGGGCTAATCAAAATATTGATTTAATATTAAAATTACTACCTAAGGGGGCAATTCCTCAGGGCGGTTTAACTAGCAAAGAATTACAAGGATCTGCTACTAACCTACCTAATAACATATTACAAGAGTTATATAATAAAAACCCTAGGTTTACAAAGAAGAATGGCTTAGCCCCATTTATATTAAAAAGAGGTTTATATAAAACAGATGTTTTAAAAGCATTTGGTATGGACGCGAATGGTGACTTAATGGTTACTGTTGACGCATCAGGAAGAGGTAGAGAGAGTAAAACGCTACAAGGTATGATAAATCTTATGGCCAGATTGTCTGCAAATCAACTGATTAGAGAATACGGGGATGTTACAGCACAAGAAAAACAAGATATAGCTGCCGGCAAAGCAGATATAATGTTTAGTAAAAAACTTGTATCAACAAAAGAAAAAAGCGATATAGTCTCCGCGTTAGATACCGAGGCTGTTAAGAGCATATTTGGGAGTACTAATAAAGATGCATTCGAATTGATGGCATCAAAAATTAGGAATACCCCCGATATTAATTATGATAAGCTTAAAAAAATAATATTAGAAGCTACAAAAAATACTTTAAGTACTAGACAAAGAAGAGCTTTTGAAAGAGTGCTGTTTGAAGCTGCAACACCTGATATAGAAACTTTCAATAGAATATTTGCGGAGTACAGAAAACTATTCAAGTATGAACAACAATTTATTGGGTTTTCGGTTTCTAAAACTGTATTAAATAAAACCTTTAATGCGGCTAAAGGCAAACAAGCAAAAACAGAAGCTATAGCTAATTGGTTAAAATTTGTAAGTAGATCAATAAGAACATTAGGCATAGATGGCAATACTACAAATGAAAAAATATTTTACAATATTTTATTAAAAGCAATACCAAATATTAAAGATTACGGCTTTGATTTGCTCGTTGAAACAAAAAATGGTAAAAAGCTTACATTTATTATTTTAAATGGAGATAAACTTAAAGGGTTAGCAGATATAACAGAAATTAAAAAAGATTTTAAAAAAAATGCCCAGAAAATAAACGAAGAAGCTATTGAGGCGCAAAATTTTATTATAAGTCAAATAGAAGAATTAACTGAATCAGAAGCTATAGGGTTTATTGCTTTAATGACCGCAGACCAAAGGGGAGCTGTAAGAAAGTCTTCATCAGCGGGATTTAGTGTTATTGGCGAAAATATAAGTAATTTAATATTAGAGCATGAAACCACGGCTTTACAGATACAACAAGAGTATGTTAAGTTTGCTAAAGGAGACATAAACAAAGATCAACTAAAAGAATTTTTAGCAAAAGCAAAAGTTAATTTGGTAACAAAAGAAATGGATGCGGCATTAAATTCTGATAAATCTATAATAGGGGAAGCAAGATATAAAATTCCTGCATTTTTAGAATTAAAAAATAAGGCTAATATAGATACAAATGAAAATATTAATCCTGATTTAACAAAATCTAAAGAAAAAGCTGCAGAAGGAAATAACAAAGCTTTACCAAAAGATTTACAATTAGAAGGCGAACCCACCGTTCAAGAAACTATTGACAATGCTGAAACAATATATGATAATGGGGCCAAACAACAAATAGAGTCTGGTAAAAAACAAAACTTTAACAAAACATTTAACGATATAATAGAAAACAAAACAGGTATACCAAGCAGTAGAGAAGTCTCTGCGGCAAGAGCAAAAGTAAGAGGCGATGGTAAAGGCAGGTTCAAGTTTTTTATACCACCTAGTGCAGAAGACTTTGTAGGATTATTGTATACAACTTTAGGTAAAGGCAAAGTAGGAGATACCCAAATGGCGTGGTACAAGGAAAACTTATTAGATCCTTACGCAGCGGCAATGAGGAATATAAGTGCTGCTAGAATATCTATGATGAAAAACTATAATGCTTTAGTAGATAAGTTAGATATAACACCTAAAAACTTAGCCAAAAAAATACCAGGATCTGATTTTACAAAAGAACAAGCCGTACGGTATCACATATGGACTAAGCAAGGCAATACTATCCCTGGAATAAATGATTCAGATAAAGCAGAGTTTGGGGAGTTTATGAATAAAAATCCTGAGCTACAGCAATTTGCAAATACATTGATAGCACTCACAAAGAACGAAGGGTATGCTAAGCCAGAAAAAAGTTGGGTTACGGGAACTATAACCACAGATCTTTTAGAAGTTCTTAATACAGATACCAGAGTAAAATATTTAAAGGTGTGGCAAAACAATGTTGATGAAATATTTTCAAGTGATAACCTTAATAAATTAGAGTCCGCTTTTGGTAGCAATTATAGGTATGCACTTGAAAATTCGTTAGGTAGGATGAAGAGTGGCCGAAACAGATCCCCAAATATGGATAGATTAACAGGTAGGTTTTTGGATTATCTTAATTCGTCTACTGGTGTTATTATGTTCTTTAATACTAGATCTGCTGTTTTGCAAACAATATCTTCAATTAACTTTATAAATTGGTCAGATAATAACCCAATTGCCGCTGGGAAAGCATTTGCAAATCAAAAACAATATTGGAAAGATTTTAAATATTTATTTAATTCTGACTACTTAGTAGATCGTAGAGGTGGTTTGAAAATGGAAGTGGAAGAAGCAGAAATTGCAAACTTAGCTCAAAAAGATGGGCTTAGAGCCGTAATGGCAAGATTGCTGCAACTTGGGTTTACTCCTACACAGATAGCAGATAGTTTTGCAATATCTTCAGGTGGCGCAACTTTTTATAGGAACAGGGTTAATTCATTAATGAAAGCGGATGATACGCTAAGCCAAGCTGAAGCAGAACAAATAGCTTTTGACGATTTTAGAGAAACCACAGAGGAATCACAGCAGTCAAGTCGACCAGATAAAATTAGTCAGCAACAAGCGGGCCCATTAGGGCGTATTATATTAGCTTTTGCAAACGCACCTGCTCAATATGCTAGGTTAACAAAAAAGGCCGCTATGGACCTTAAGAATGGACGTGGGGATGCTAAAACAAATATATCTAAGATCATCTATTATATGGCCGTGCAAAACTTTATATTTACTGCTTTACAACAAGCACTAATTGGATTAGCTTTTGAAGATGAAGACGAAGAAGGTTTAACAAATGATAAAACTATTAATCTTGCAAACTCAATGTTAGATTCTATATTAAGAGGTGTTGGTGTTGCGGGTGCAATAGTATCTACAGTTAAAAATGTAGGTCTTAGAATTTATAAAGAGAGCGAGAAAGACAGACCTGAATATAGTAATGTGGCTGATGAACTATTAAAAATATCTCCACCTATATCTTCTAAATACAGCAAAATAAAATCAGTTGGTAGAGCTTTTGAATGGGATCAAGATAAAATGGAAACAATGGGTTTTGATATACAGAATCCTGCTTATTTAGCGGTGGGTAATACTGTGGCAGCTGTTGGGAATGTACCATTAGATAGGATAATTAAAAAAGCACAAAATGTTGAAGCAGCTATAACCGAAGACATGCACGCTTGGCAAAGAACAGGCCTAATATTAGGGTGGGATAAATGGTCACTTGGATTAACAAAGAAAGAACAAGCGGCAGAAAAAGCAGCCAAGAAAAATAAATCAATTATATTTTTTGGTAAAAAGGGGAAAAAGGGGAACAAGGGGAAAAAAATAACCTCCAGGCGAACAAAAGTAACAACAAAACGAATAAAGTAACAATAAAATTATGAAGATATCTCCAGCATGCAAAGCAGCAGCAAAAAGAAAGTATAAGGTATGGCCAAGTGCATATGCATCAGGGTATGGCGTAAAATGTACTAAAGCAGGTGGGCCTAAAATGAAAAGTAAAACAAAAGGCGGTGGAACAACAAAAGCTTGTTTACCAGCAGCGAAGGTAGCATCCATGAGCAAAAAAGAAAAGGATACTGTAATAAGAGCTAAGCGTACAGCGGGTAAAAGTGGTAAAAGGGAAAGATCCGACAAGAGTAATGTTAAGGGGGCTAGAAAAAAAGGTGCAACGTTAAAAGATTGGTTTGAAAAAGAGAACTGGGTAAACGTAGCAACCGGGGAAGAATGCGGTAAGTAAAGAAGCATATACAATAGGCGTATCATACCTAGGGCTTCTAACTAAAAAAACGCCAGTAATTAATTTTACTGGCGTTTTATTGTATAGCACCTTTAGGATATTACCCAAACACCTATTAAATCAAGTTCTTGTAATGTCTTTATAGTTATACAAGTTAATGCAATTATTCCCATCCAAAACCATTGTGCATTTGATGGTGCAGGCATCATTCCAGAGTTGTCTGTTTTGTGCCAACGAAAAAACGTGCTACAACAACGTGTAAAACCTATTGATTTCAACTTCCTTGAAGTCCGTTTTAATCTACTCATTTTATATTTAATTTAAAGTTTATATTTATTTATTTAACCTCACAACCATCTGCTCCACAAGCAATCTCTCCTGATAGATTGGTGTTATCATCTACCTCTAGTATGTTAATCAAATCAACATCAACTAAGTGATTCATTCTTTTGTGGTATTCAGCTTCTGTGATGTCCTCAAATGGTGCTTGAATATAAGTTCCTCCATCATAAGGTAGTACAGATAATCCGTTGTAATGATTTCTGTTAGCCCACATCCACTCACCTGCTTTATCCCATTCGTCTGCTTTTAAAGAAACTGTGGCTGAAACATTATGTGTATTAGAACCTTTTCTATGTCCTGGAACAACCCACTCTTGAGCAACCTTTTTAATTCTTTCAAATAAATCAAAAGGCGATTCATCTCTTAAGATAGAACCTTTGGGTGCTTTTTGAGGTATACTAATTACAGCAGTATCGTGTGGTCTAAAATATTCGTCTTCGACTAACTCTGGATGATGCCTAGATAAGTACTGGTACATTGATTCATTCTTCCCTACACGTATTCTACGGATGTAATAATCGTTATGCCAAGCATGAATACCTGAAGATGTTCCTAGTGCAAGAGAAGTAGTCCCAGCAGGCTTGACTGTAGTTGTTCTAGCCGCAGGATTTATTCCAATTAGATTGGCAACTCTATCATTTTCTTTATTCACGATATTTGCTGCTTCCGTCATGTCATACTTTAAAACAGACCCTGAACCAATACCGGTCATTGACACACCAATCAAGGCATCTTTCTCAGTAGTCTCTCGCCATATACTTCTTAGATAGTGAAACTCCGTGTATCCTGCTTGTAATGTACCAATGAAAGCTGCGTGTTTAACTCTATTATTAAAATCTTCTTGAGATTCAATATTGGATGCGTTAACTTCACAAAGATTACAAAACTGGAAAGGCCTCAATGCAATTTCACAACATGGATTCGTGCCCCAATCTTTATCATTGTTAAAATATATTCCGGGCTCCCCCGCATTACTAAGTTCAACACGTTTCCATAAGTTCATAAAAAACTCTTCTGTAACTTTATGTCTCATTAATACTGCAGAATTGTTGGCTCTACCCCTTTGAGGATTTGACTCCCACCAATCACCCGACTTACAGCTTATCATTTTGTCGTCAGTAGCAGAGAATAAACTAATTAGGGCAGCACGCCTAATCCCTCCGGCTAATACAGAATCAGCAATATGACATATTATATCATGTGTCTCTAATGTGGTTAAACTTTCTCCATCAGCTTTAGAATCCAGTATACCTGTAATTTTAAATATACATTCTTTAAGTGGCTGAGGACCTGGGGCTTTCCCACCGGAAGTAACTAACTGTGCACCTTTGGCCCTGACATCAGAGTAATCAAATTGTATATTAGAGCTTCGATTGTCACCCATATAAGACTTCATTAATGCTTTAATAGCGTCGGCCCACCCTTCAATAGAATCCCCAATTAAAAATCTTTTAGTTCTTTTTACATGAGGTTTACTAATAGATGGAAGTTTACTAACATGATGGTCTTGTACAGAATATCCAACCCCAGTGCCGCCAAGTAGTAAGAACATCGTTTCACTAAATGCATACACACTATCAATAGGCAAGTAAGCGCAATTATATATTCTGTTAGGAGATATCTCTATTGACTTTCCACCAAACTGCAACGACCTCATGGAAGGTAGTATTTTTTTGTCATACACTAACTCGTAAGCTTCGTCAATTTGACTCTCTAGCTTAGGGTATTTTTTTACGTGCATTGCTTTGTTTCTATCAACTAGCTCCGACCAAGTTTCTCTTCTACTTA
>Ga0208032_1000249_pt1 | contig 36567 bp, 30 predicted proteins | sample MalvirAntarct_66_FD_184254 | JGI IMG/M metagenome (GOLD analysis project Ga0208032, IMG submission 184254) | Marine viral communities from the Global Malaspina Expedition - Malaspina viral metaG Antarct_66 (SPAdes) (version 2) | ecosystem: Environmental > Aquatic > Marine > Oceanic | place: West... | reverse complement strand
CAATACTTGATAGTTATTTTTAGAAAGCATGTCGCGAAATTTCGCCATCTCAGATGGTGAATCGTCAATGACTAATACAGTAGTCATAGTTATTTCCTTTATTTTCGATGATATCTGTTAGATATATAGTGTTAAAACAAACCGATTGAAGTAATATTTCATGCTGAACTGAATGCATATTACTGATTATGACAACAATATTTTATCGTTATATGAAAAAGCCTTGACCACTTTTGATGATCATGTTACAGATTAACGATACTGATTAATTGCCTCAAAAAGCTCATCCTTACTAAACGGTTTGGTCAGATATTCATCAGAACCTACAATACGTCCACGGGCTTTATCAAATAAACCATCTTTAGATGACAACATAATCACAGGTTTACTGGCATAGTCAGGGTTATTTTTAATCAAGGCACAAGTTTGATAACCGTCCAAACGTGGCATCATGATATCCACAAAAATAATATCTGGATTATGATCGACAATCTTAGCCAAGGCATCAAATCCATCAATGGCAGTGACAACTTCACAGCCCGCTTTTTGCAGCAAGGTTTCTGCGGTACGGCGAATGGTTTTTGAGTCATCAATAACCATTACTTTTAAACCATCAAAATTATTTTCCATTCTTATTGTCCTATTAACGACTGTTTATTCATTATGCGATATGTTCACAGTACTACTCACGCGTAGTACTGTTTACTCACAATGAATTATCTTAGTATGTTGGGCGTTATGCTAAATTTCTTACAGCGTTATTATAGCCATAAATTCAATGATTACTCATACTCTGCAACCATTAATTATCGCAGGCAAATTTAATGAATAATGGAATCGAATCCTCTGTCAATAAACGAGTATCTCTTATTCAATATTGCTTGCTATAAAAACAGTTGAATATCTAGTCTCATCAAAAATCTACTATATTGAAAACCGAAAAAATCAACCAAGTTGCAAGTGAATAGCTTCGTTGTTAAATGTCGTCTTTCCAATCGTAGCCATTATATAGAACCAGCATTCATCTTACTGAATAATTTACCTTTGTGATAAAAATGTATCAATATATTTTGATATGTTCGTTTTAGCACAGTTACCAGCCATTATCCAGTAATTAGTGAAATTATGTTCTAAATTTAGCCACTTAACGACTATTCTCTATATAAAAACGGCATTTTACAGGGTCTCATCTAGCGATTAAAAAAACCAGTTAAATACAATATGGTAGAACCATTTCCCATACTTGTAATTCCCTATATAATAAAAAGACGTTTATGATGGTGATTGGTATGACATTTTTTATGCGCTCGCTGCATTACATGCGTTTTATATGCTTACAGACTGCGCCGTTAAAAAAGAGCGTTTATATATTGAGCGCCCTATTTCTTATCGCCTGCCAGCCAACATCTCCTACTGAAGCGTTGACTAGCGAAAATAATGAGGCGGTTGATATGCCGCTTATTAGTGCCGATAGTGTCACCATCACACCTGATCATATTTTAAGTATCAAACCTACCCGTTATCAGCCGAGCCTTGGCTTACAAGGTCGTATCGAACCTATCAAGCAAATCAACCTTATGGCGGCACAGCCGCTGACGGTAGAGCAAGTATTAGTCAGTGACAACCAATGGGTGAAAAAAGGCACGCCACTACTCACAGTTCGACGTCAGGAAATTTTAAACAAAGTAATAGGCTTTGATGATACTGAAACCAATATAGAAGCAGAATTAAATACAACTGCTAGTAATAGCAAAGACAGAACAACGGCAAAGCAGTCCTCTGATTTAATCACATTGCGTGCCCGCTTTTCAGGACGCATAGAGAATCTGTCGGTGCAAGCTGGACAAAAGATAGAAGCTCAAACAGTGTTATTGAAGCTCAGTGACGAAACGGAATTGCATTTTATCTCAACGCTGCCGATTGAAGCTGAATCGCAAATTTCTGTCGGTCAAACCGTCAACTTTACTGCCGAAGATAGAGTGGATAAATTTACCGGTCAGGTCAGTAAAGTGCAGGTGGTAAAACAACCGATGCAGCTTTTGGTTTATGTAAATGTGATCAACAATGAAGTCAGTCGCAATCAGCTAGTGCCTGATATGCAAGTTACTGGCAGAGTTGACTACGGGCAGATAGAAGTGGGTACTATTGTGCCTAAAATTGCCTTACATAATGTTGACTTGACACAAATACAGGTGCCGCCTTACAAACCGCTGCGTTCTTTGACTGCCAATATCTGGATTATAGGACAAGACCAGCGCTTAACCCGCCAGCCTATTGAAGTAATTGAGTACGATCCACTGACCAAACAATATTTAATCGCAGGTATCAGTAGTGACAGTTTGATTTGTTTGGCGAACTTACCCATTGAATCTAAAGGCAAAAAAGTGGTGGTTTCTTAAGCACAGAGCCATGCAGTTACATTGTGTAGAAACATTAACAAAGCACGCCTTGTTTAATAACATCCTGTTTAGGCAATATAGCGTATTATGGATAGTACGGATTACATACTTTTATTGCATAGCATTAAAGCATGGCTTGTATCTCTTGTATGGATAGCTACTTTTGATTTACATATTTATCATATGAGCATTTGGGATAATTGAAAACTAAGGGCAGACGCCACTTTTATAAATTGTAAAAGTGCATTAAGACAAATTATAACAACAACTAGAGGAAACATTATGAGTAAGCAGATTTTGTTAATTGAAGATGATCCAGATTTAGCAGAATTAATCAGTGATTATTTGACCATGAATTATTATGACGTGCATCATGCAGGTCTTGGTCAAGAAGGTCTGGATTTATTAGACACCAAAGAGCGTGATATTGACTTGGTAGTGCTTGACCTCATGCTACCCGACATGGATGGTATGCAAGTTTGCCAAAAAATCCGTGGCAATAAAAACAATATGACCAATAAAGTGCCGATCATTATGTTGACGGCAAAAGGTGATACCACAGACCGCGTATTGGGTCTTGAGATGGGCGCTGATGACTATATTGCCAAACCGTTTGAGCCGCGTGAACTGCTAGCCCGTATTCGTGCGGTTATTCGCCGCCATGAGCAGCCAAACCAAGCGGACAGTCAGTCAGATAGCTTAACTTTTGGTCGTTTGAGCGTGTTCCCTGACAGTCATGAAGTGACTATCGATGATTTACCTGTACGCTTGACAACGCATCAGTTTCAATTGCTGCATTATTTTGCCACTCATTCAGGCAAAGTACTAAACCGAGAGCAATTGTGGCAAGCTATGCCAAATGATGACAGCTCAGACAATATTGATCGCGCCATTGACGTACATATCTCGCGTCTTCGTGCGTTGATTGAAGACAATCCACGTCAACCAAAGCGTATTATTACAGTGCGCGGCGTCGGTTATCAGTTTGCCACTGACCAAGTGTAGTCAGTAGTAAACTGTTGGTAAATAAACAGTCAAACAGCTTTAAAATAGTTCATTAAAAGGGGTATCATATGCATGATAACCCCTTTTATGTTTGACCATACAAAGTGGCATAAGTTTTTGATAATAGAGATTATTTAATGCAGCAATTGGGTTTTCGTTCCGTGTTTGCCAAGCTATTTGCCAGTGTCATGCTGGCGCTTATCTTGTTTGCTGTTGCGATGGTATTATTGACACAGCTGGTACATGATAAAGATGCGGGCATTCGCTCAGAGGTATTGGCCACGCAAATTTTAGGACAGATCGATCCTTTTTTGCATGAGCTAAATATCGCAGTTAGTAAGGAAAATCGCCTACAATCGCGTTTTATGCTAGCCGTAGTCAAAAAAAGCTTCGATATCTTTGATGAGTCATTGCAGGCAAAAATGGGTTTATATGACAGCGAAGGTCATCTGCTGATGCAAACAGATAATAGCGATTTGCCGCTAGAGCTTCCTGCTACGCCGTCTTTATTCTCACGTGTTTTCCCCTCTTTTGCAGAAACGTCACCAACCAAGCAAGCTCAAGTTTATAGTAGTACTGGCTATACGCTATTATATGAGTCACGCTTGCCACCCAAAAAGCCGGTTCTCTCTGCAGCGCTTAACTTATTTACTGGCACGCTCTTATTGCTACTCATTATGGCAGGCGTCCTTTGGTGGATTGCCCGGACCATTACTTGGCGTATTAATCAGATGAGTCTACAGATGGCTCAGCTTGGCGATGGTGACTTTACGGTACGGGTAAATGCACGCGGCAATGATGAAATCGCCTCACTGGCACGTGGATTTAATCAAGCAGCACAAAAGATTGAACACCTTATTGATGCCAATAATTTATTACTTGCACATGCCTCTCATGAGCTGCGTACGCCCATAACACGTATTCGCCTACAGATTGAGATGATGGACATGCTGACAGGTCCATTGCCAAGTGACAACAAAGCCAAGTTTGATAAGCGCGCTCAAGCCATTAATCGCGACCTCTCAGGTCTCAATGATTTGGTTGAAAGTATTCTATTAGTGAGCCGTTTGGATGCTGGTCATGCCTTACAGCAAGTTGAAAATTTAGATTTATATGATTTGGTGAATCAAGAACGCCAACACTATCCTGAAGCCACGTTAATTGGTGAGCACATTGTAATTGACGGTCAATCATCAATGCTCACCCATTTAATTCGCAATCTATTAACCAATGCCATGCTGCATGGAAAACCACCAGTCACTGTGCTGCTGTATGGGGTGCAAACCCTTGAAGAAGCTGAAAATATCCCTGATTTTTTATTGCAGACAGTATTGTGCAGTAGCTTTATAGACTATAACAGCTCAGACTTTTATTCTGATGAGTCATCTCATAGTACAAATCCGCTTGCTCATCAACAAGATACCGTATCAGAGCTGAATAATTCTAGTAGCGCAGCGCTTCCAAAGCCAAAAGTAGCAAATAGTGAGTCTGTAGTTATATTACCAGCACCGCCTATTTATCAGAATGGTGAAAATTTGGTGAATGATGCTCATATTAGTACTGACAATGAATCTGATAATATTGTGAATCAAGAGAGTGATAGCGCCAATTTAGAGCAAGTAGAGCCTACTAATACGAGCGAGACACTTGAAAAGGTTGGTAATTCTTCATTGTTTGATAATTATCATAGTTTTACATCAGATTTGACCGATAAGCTAAAGAAAGTGATGTGGCGTGCCGTGCCTGAGAAGCAACGGTCTTCTGAAGATCCTGACCATGCTATTGATGACATCTCTGGTAAAAATGCTATCAATAGCAATAAAGAAGATACCAATAAAGTGAATAAAAATAGTGATGTGGCTATAAAAGAAAGTGATAAAGCAATTGATAAAGAAAGTCCTGAAACGTCAAATACCACCCGTAAAGAAAGCCTATTTAGCAAACATCTCAAAAAATCTAAACCAGAGCCAACACGTCCGCTTCCGAAGTATGTGGTATTGGCAGTGATTGATGAGGGTGATGGCATCCCTGAAAATAAACGTGAAGAAGTTTTTAGCCCCTTTGTGCGTTTGCAGCAAAAAAATAAAGGCTCAGGTCTTGGGTTGTCCTTAGTATCACAAATTGTCACCGCCCATCAAGGAAGAATCACTACTGACACTATCAATGGTCACACGCGATTTTTGGTGGTATTGCCTGTTAAACTCGATCCGCATTACCATCATCATGACAATCGTGACTGATTTTATTCATTCATATCATAAACAAACTCTCAGAAGTGCTATAGAAGAAGAAATGCAAGCCTTTAGCGTGCATAGCGATCAATAAGTCAGAAAAACATACCATAATGACATCCTACCTATTTCATTCTATATATCTTGATATTGACTAAGCTAAGTTCAAAGTCAATCATCGATGCCTGTATCAAAAACCTTGCATAATATGCTATATTAGCGCCCCTTATTATGGGGTTATCGAATGTGGTTTTAACTCAACTGCTCAGCAGTCAGAGAGACGACGACCACTTCATAACCACTAAAACATTTATTGAATTTTGAGCCTTCCATGAGTGACATGATTGTCTTAAACGATGTGACCAAGAGTTTTTTGAGTGACCGGTCTATAAAAGATAAAAACGGCAAGCCGCATTGGTTTACTGCTGTCGAGCCGACGTCACTAACCGTCCAGCAAGGTGAGATTTTTGGCTTGATGGGCTATTCAGGTGCGGGTAAATCAACACTTTTACGCCTGATTAATTTGCTTGAACGTCCTGATTCTGGTCAAGTGATTATCGATGGTACAGACCTGACTTCTTTATCTGCCAGTGACTTGCGTATCGCCCGTCACAATATCGGTATGATTTTTCAGCAATTTAATCTGATGTCTAATCGCACCGTCTTTGACAATGTTGCTTTTAACTTAACGGTTGCAGGCTACCCTCGCGCTGATATTCATAAGCGTGTCATGGATTGTCTAGAAATTGTTGATTTAACCGACCGCGCTAGTCACTATCCTGCGCAGTTGTCAGGCGGACAAAAACAGCGTGTTGGTATCGCCCGTGCGATTGCGCCAAGCCCAAAAGTACTCCTTGCTGATGAGCCAACCAGTGCGCTCGACCCTGCCACTACGCGCAGTTTGTTGACTTGCTTGCGTGATATCAATGAGCAGCTTGGCGTCACTATCGTCATTGTAACTCATGAGATGAGCGTCATTCGTAGACTATGTGACCGTGCAGCCTTGTTACATCAAGGACAATTGCTCGAAGTAGCAGACATCCGCGATGGTCTCATTCAGGCCACCACCCCAATTGGCAAAGGCTTAGTCCACGAAGACTAATGAGGCAGGAGAAATAAACATGATAACCGGTGCAGAATTATCCGCCTCGATAGACAAGCTACTCGCCCTGCGTAAAGAGATTTGGCAGGCATTTTTAGATACTTTTATTATGCTTGGTATCTCAACGACAGTTGCCATTCTTATCGGTGGTCTGTTTGGCGTCTTCTTATTTTTATCTAGTGATCGGCAGTTTTTACAAAATAAAACGCTCTATGCTGTACTTGGTGGCATCACAAACTTTATGCGTGCTTTTCCATTCGTCATTTTGATGATTGCCATGAGTCCCTTTACCAAAGCTATCGTCGGCACTGGTATTGGTCCTATCGCCGCATCATTGGTGCTTGCGATTGCTGGCTCATTTTACTTTGCGCGCTTGGTTGAGCAAAACTTACGTGAAGTGCCGCGCGGTATTATTGAAGCAACTGAATCGATGGGCGCCCGTCCCTTTACCATCATCAAAGTACTGCTTAATGAAGCACGCTCTGGCTTGGTCTTGTCTGTGACCATCCTTTGTATTAGCTTGCTCTCTTTTTCAGCAGCGGCTGGTATGATTGGCGGCGGCGGTTTGGGTGATTTGGCAATTCGATATGGTTACTACCGTTATCAGACTGAGGTGATGGTATTCATCGTCATTATGCTGTCAATCATGGTCATCGGTATTCAAGCCTTAGGAAATTGGGTTGCGACTCGATTAGATAAACGTTAAAAACCTGTAATCACTTGGCTCATTAAAATTAGATATTAATGACTGAGTGATACTTGATATGAATAGTTTACAGGGTCTAATGCTGATTCATCCTAAGCAAATGCTTGACTTTGTAACTGATTCCCTTTAATTTTGATACTATCTTAACACTCGTTAACTTAGCAGCATTACTATTCATAATGTTGCTTTTTTAATGTGGTTTTTTAATTCTATTTTTAATCTCAGTATTTTATCCTTTGACTCCTACCCTTATTAAGGAAGTTCCATGAAATTAACAGATATCAGCCGTCAAGTAGCGACTGCATTTGCTGCTGTTGGCGTATCAGGCCTAGTGTTGGTCGGTTGCAATAATTCATCAGCACCAGAAGCCACCAAAGAGCCAGTTACTGAAGGCGCAACCGAAACTACCAATACAGAAACCACTGCGACCAGTGATATTGATCCTGAACATAGCAAAATCGTCATCGGTACGACCGAAGGTGACTTTGCAGATATGGTTCGTAACCAAGTAAAAGGTTCATTAGAAGCACAAGGCTATGAAGTTGAACTGGTAACCTTTACTGATTATGTCCGTCCAAACGTTGCGTTAGCAGATGGCGATTTAGACATCAACATCTTTCAACATAAGCCTTATCTAGATACCTTCAAAAAAGAAAATAACCTTGATTTGGCAGAAGTATTCCAAGTTCCTACTGCCCCATTAGGTATTTACGCTGGTAAAAAAACCAAAATCGAAGACGTTTATAAAGGTATGAGCGTTTCTGCGCCTAATGACCCGAGTAACTTTGCTCGCGCATTAGTCATGATGAATGAGCTTGGCTGGATTACGCTAAAAGACAATATCGATCCATTGACTGCCTCAAAAACTGATATCGCTGATAATAGCAAATACGACATAAAAATCGTTGAGCTAGAAGCGGCGCAGTTGCCTCGTGCGCGTGACGAAGTAGACTTTGCCATTATTAACGGTAACTACGCGACCGATTCAGGTATCAAGCTGACTGAGGCGCTATTCCAAGAGCCAAGCTTTGCTTATGTAAACTGGTCTGCTATCAAAACTGCGGATAAAGACAAGAAATGGGTAAAAGACGTTACTAACGCTTATAACTCAGATGCCTTTAAAAAATATGCTCACGACAGCTTCCCTGGCTATAAATATCCAAAGATTTGGGGTGCTGACACTACAAGTACCGCACCTGTAGAAGCTGCTAAATAGTGAAAACAGTCATGAATAGTTAATAGATTTAATACGACTCATCTATTCAAATGATTCCGTTTTAAGTAATAACAAAAAGCCCATTATTGATAAATAATGGGCTTTTTTTGATCTGTATTTTAGTAATGATAAACAAAAAATAATTTAAATGACGTTACAGCCTGTTTGTCGTTTGTAGGAAAGCGTCACCTGCCCTTTCACTTACCGCAATTTCTTTCTATAGTGGTTAAGCTTATTAGAGATTGAGAACATTATATTTCTGATCAAATACTTTATTAATAACTATAAAAGCTATTAGTAGATCACAAAAAAGATAAGGACAATAATATGCGTGCTAAAACTTATAATATTCGCACCGCTGGACAAGCAAACATTCCGGTACTCGGACTGGGTACTTGGCAATCAACCGGTCAAGACTGTATCGATGTCGTCAGCCAAGGTCTAAAAATGGGCTATGAACACATTGATACGGCCCAAGCATATGGCAATGAAGTCGAGGTTGGTAAAGGTATTAAGCAATCAGGTGTCGCTCGCGATAAGTTCTTTTTAACGACCAAAATATTCCCTGATGACATGAAGTTTGAGCCAGAAAAACTCGTTGCCGCTGCTAAGCGCTCATTGGAAAATCTAGATACCGATTACGTTGATTTACTGCTGCTACATTGGCCTGATGATCGTGTGCCCTTATCTGAGACCATCCCCGCGCTTTGTGAGCTACAAAAACAAGGGCTGACTCGCAATATCGGTGTATCTAATTTTAATATTGCTAACATCATTGAAGCCAAGAGATATGCTGACGTGCCGATTGCGGTCAATCAGGTTGAATTTCACCCCTTTATTAAGCAAAAAACGTTGCAGACCTTTTTAAACAATCACCATATTTTATTGGAAGCGTATTCGCCGCTTGCCCGCGGAGATGTTTTTGATAATAAAATCATTAAAGACATCGCTGATAAACACGGTATCACCGCCGCACAAGTGTCGCTGGCTTGGATTCTATCCGATAAGCACCATATTGCGATTCCAAAAACGTCTAATCCTGAGCACTTACAAGGCAACTTAGATGCCATCAAAGTAGAGTTGAGTGCGGATGAACTTGAGAAAATCGGCAGCTTAGCGCGTAGCGACGGGCGTAAAATTAAGCATCCAGATTATTCGCCAGAATGGGATGATTAATAAATAACTCATACTTATTTAAGTATTATGTTCGCCAAAAAAAAGCCAGTGATAAGATATCGCTGGCTTTTTTTATGTTTAATGCTTTTTACGATAATTATCGTTTGTTGTTGCCAGCGCAATTACTGCTGTAAAGTCTTGGTCTCATGAATTTTTTCAGCAGGATTGTATTGCTCAGAAGAAGGAACTGCACCAATGCGATTATTTTCTTTCATCGATTTAGCAACTTCTGGCGGCATATAGTTCTCATCGTGTTTTGCCAGCACTTCACCTGCGACAAAGGTATCGCCTTGCATTTTACCCGTCGCGACAACACCTGAGTTCTCAGCGAACAAATCTGGCAAAATACCTTGATAAGTCACGGGGACGGTCGATTGAAAGTCTGTGATGGCAAATTCAACGCTCAATGGGTCGTTTGGCGCACGCTGTACACTACCAGCAACCACCATACCACCAGCACGAATACGTTTGTCTTGTGGCGCTTCACCTTGCGCAATGGCAGTCGCGTCAAAGTAGTAGTCGGTCTGTTGCCCTATAGCATAAATCACCAACACTACGGCTATGGCTGCCCCTGCAAGCGTAAACATAACCCACATCAGTTTTTTACGACGAACTGCGTTCATACTACTACCTCATTGATGAGTCGCTGTTTTAGACATTATCCATCTATAAAACAGAAAATATTAAAGAAACTACCATTAGAAAAACGTCCTAAAAATGTCTTTCTAATCGTACTCTTCTAATAACTATATGGTAGCATTTTATGAATAACTCAATAAGGTTACCCACCTTTATAGAAATCCTTTATCTGCTCATTTATGTATCAGCGCAATGTATCAAATCTAGATATTAAGGGTATGAGATAAAATGATTTCTAGTGAGTATTTTTAGTCACCGGTGTTGGCGTTTTGGTCGTGCGCTGTGCCTGACGGGCTTGTTGAATCGCCAGCTGCTTAATAAGAGCTTGTCTTTGACGACGGCTATAAAATACAAAAGCCAGCATCATGCCAACGGTAATCGCCCAGCATGACCAGACAAAAACGCCATGCTTACCCATTGCAATAAACTCAGAAAAACTATAAAAGTAAGGCTGCATCATATTTTCCTAGCGGTTATTTGGTTTGCCCACGGATATATTCTTTGACCCATGCTTTACCTTGGTCACGATGCAAGATTAAAGTGTTGGTACGGTAAATCGCTAAGGTTGCGACCAATAGGTAACTACCAATAATCATCAATAATAACGGCAGCCACATATCTGCTGACATCTTAGGTGCCGCAGTCAAGGTAAAGGTCGAGCCTTGGTGTAAAGTATTCCACCACTCTACTGAATACTTAATAATCGGCAGATTCACTGCGCCAACGATAGACAAAATAGCGGCAGCTTTACCGCGATTCGCCGTATGTTCAAAGGCGGCAAACAATGCCATCACACCTGCATATAGAAATGCCAAGATCAGCATCGATGTCAGCCGCGCATCCCAAACCCAGTAGGTTCCCCACGTAGGTTTTGCCCAAATAGAACCCGTCAGCAAACTAATCACACACAATAAAAACCCCAGAGGAGCAAGTGCCTGCGCCACAAGGCTGGCGGTCTTGATTTTCCAAACTAAGTAAATTACCCCAAGTACCGCTAAGGAAAAATAAATTGAAATAGCAAGGCTTGCTGCCGGTACGTGAATAAAGATAATACGATAGCTATTGCCTTGTAAGTAATCAGGCGGCGCAAAAGCCAGCCCCCAGATACTGCCGATGAGCAGGCAAAGACTTGCTAGTATCGACAGCCACTTGACCCAAGGCGAAAAGATGCGAAAGAATTCCTTGGTACCCACCGTGGTCAGGAAAACTTGCCAAATGCGTTGCCACAGGCTAGGAGATGAGACATTATTTAGGTTGGGCATGGATATAAACCTATTACGCAGCTAGTGATTATCAAGTTAAACGCATGATTCATACAATTATCCGCTAACCTGCTGGCGTTAAACGTTGGATAGAATCTACACGTGAGTGTGTGTTTAATAGACTATTATAGCAAAGTTGCCAGTTTTCATCATGTTGTTAATATAAAAGGCTTTAATAAGAGAATGAACACCATGCCAGTGTAAACTTTAATTCAACCACGACATTTTTAACGTCATAGCAATCACCCATGGCATCACTAACACTGAGATAATACTACCTGCCAGCAACAACGCCAAAATAGGCAGACCGTTAAGACCCGTAGCAAATAAATCAACCGCACCAGTGGCAAAAATCAATACCGGCAACTGCATCGGCAAAGCGATTAAAGGCACTAGCACAGCGCCATTCTTCAATGATAACGTTAAACTACTAGCAACCGCTGACAGCATTAACAGCATCGGACTACCCGCAACAATTGATGTCATCAATATCCATGCCTCAAACCAACTCAGCTGAAATAAAGGCACAGCAAGCAAACTTAATACCGCCACAATGCCGCTACTAAAAATCCAGTGAATCACCAAACGGATAAGCACCCATAACGGCAGCGACGCCTTAGCGACAACCAATTGCGCAAGTGTGCCATTATCAAGCGCCGGCTTAAACAAACCATCAACGCCCATCACTAATGACAATAAAGCAGCAATCCACACCGCCGACACCCCAAGGCGCTGTAATAGTGCAGGCTCGCTTCCAACCGCTAGCGGAAACAAGGTAATAATCACTAAAAATAGCACCAAAGGATATAACCACTGTACCGCTCCCTGCTGCTTTACTTGCCACTCACGGCGCCATAGCTGCATAAAACTGATACTGCGCACATCAGCTGTATGAGCATTTATGATTGATAATGAACTGTCTATTTCTATCATTTATACATTCTTCCACTGATGCCTATCGCATTTATACTGACAATGATACTGACAGCGTTATACCATGTAATCGGATAAATCGAGCACTTGATTGGCAACGCCGACTGCTTGGTGACTGGTCATTAATATCGCCCCGCCTTTATGAGCAAAATCGCGTAATCGGTCTTCCATGCGGGCTACCATATCAACATCGAGTGCGGTGAATGGCTCATCAAGTAACCATAATGGCGTCACTTCAGGCGTCAGTAAATATAACCGCGCAAGGGTAATTCTTCGAGTTTGACCCGCGGATAAATGACTTGAGCTGATGGTTTCAAACCCTTGTAATCCTACCCAAATGAGGGCGTCATCAATATCAGCAGCGCTTGGTGTGATACCATATAAATTCAGCAAAAAGGTCAGGTTTTGGGCAACGGTAAGATTGGGATGAATGCCCAATTGATGCGACACATACAAAGGCTGAATCGGTAAGCTAACTGCCCCTCGATAATAAGTCTCACCAGTTAGCACCGGCAATAACCCAGCCAGCTGCATAAGTAGCGTGGTCTTACCAGTCCCATTGGCACCAATTAAATGACAAATGCTGCCAGCAGCCAGATTGAGCGAAACCCCTTCGCATAAAGGGATTTCGCCGCGCTGAACGGTCAGCTCATCAAGCGCAAGTAAGGCAGTATTTAAAGCCTTCATTACAACCTCTTATTATTTATTGAGCCGCAGTCGATATTCATCACAAACAAAGACGATGTTCGTGGCATAATACTTTATGCCTATTAACCACACAGTATAACAAATTGTCGATTACTATGACCTCAAAACCTATGCAGACATCAAAAGATACTCAAAACCCAGCTCAAAAATCAGACACACCCATGCTGACAGCAAACAGCTTAATCGATGCGCAAATCACGTTTATGCAGCAGTGGTTACGTAAGCAAGCTGAACCGCTGAGCATGGAAGCGTGGCAGTGGCTTGGTGCGCAGCCATTAGCTAAATATATCAGTAGCGATGATGTACAGCGCCTATTTAATGATTGGCTACTAGACCACCCTCTAAGTGAGGTAATGCGTAGCGATATCCGCGATATTTTGCATAGCATTATCTATCACCCAGCCAATGACAATGTCCCATTATCAGAGCTTATTGACGATACGCAGGTTGTAACGCTGGCCGATTATATCGGCAGCCATGAGCAGCAGCGCAATATCTTGATTCATACCTTGGTTGGCAACGATACGTTTGCCGATTTGTTGACCCAAACGCTATATCACGCCATCAACGACTTTATGGAAAATACGCTAGATAAAGCGGGCGGTGTTGGTAAACTTATGAAGCTTGGGCGCAGCTCCTTTGAAAAGGCAACCAACAGAAACCTTGATGAAAAATTGCAGACCTATTTGCATCGCAATATCAAAGATTTGGCGCATCGCGCTGAAGCCAATGCCCAAGAGCATCTATCCAATGAAGAGGTATCTCGATTAGTGGTCACTGGTTGGGCGCGGATTAAAGAGCAGCCGATTAGCCATATCCAAACCTATCTACGTGATGAGCCTGATAACAGTAGCATCGATCATATCGAAGCCAGTATTCAGCAGAGTTATAACCGCTTACGCATGTCCCCTTATTTGCATAGCCTTGTAGCAGCAAGCGTCGATACTTGGTATCGCAATCATCAGTCTGATACCATCGCACAGGTGGCAAAAAGCTTACATATCGATGAGGCAGCGATTGGGCAGCTGTCTACTACCCTGCGGCCTATCATTTATGATGCGCTTGATAGCGAATGGCTGACGGCCCATCTGCGAGAGATGCTACAAGCATTTTATAGTCAGCCCAATATCAAAGACAGTTTGAGTTTCAGCAACCAGTAATTTATTTTTGCCTGCTTTTTTATCTGTACTTTTTCTTAATCTTTATGTTTCATTTGTTGGTTAGCACACTATTTATGAGTCAACGTAATAAACTCAGCTTATGGCAAAAGATGAAGCAGTTGCTATCCACATCCACTGTGCGCTCTGTTATTGAGAAGATCAAATCGTCGAAGGATTTGACAAGCGCTGACTTTGATGAGATTGATAGTCAGGTGAGGGCTTCACAAGTAGCAACTGACAATGTTAGTACGGATAATGCTAATACTAATCATAAGGAAACTGACCCTAAAAATATTAACAGCACTGTCAGCGATAAAAATGCCCCTAGTACAGACGCAAATGTCACCGATAACATCGATACTACGAATAAACCTATCGAAGTTGAAACCGATATTGATACAGCTATTGGCAAAGATTTCGAAAATAGTGCAGGGCAAAAAAGTGAGAGCGATTTATCCATTGTCGATTATCTAAAGCAATACTTCGACGATAAAGGGTGGCATTATAATCATTATCAGCCCAAAGCAAGAGACAGCCAAAAATCCCATTATTTGTCTTTAAGAATGCGCAATAAGCAGCTCGACTGTGGTTATCTGTTTCGAGTACAAGAAAAAAATAAGCTGCTGGCAGTCTATGGTATTTTGCCATTTTTGATACCAGAGAGTCATCAAAGTGCCGCTATATTACTCATTACTCAAATCAACTATGACATGATGGTTGGCAATTTAGAGATGGATACCAATGATGGTGAGATACGCTATAAAAACGCCATTGATGTCGAAGCAGTCGGACTTGACGACGATATTCTTGAGCATTTATTACAAAGTATCATTGCCATGACGACGGTTGCTCATGAGATATTCAGTGATTTGGTCAATAACCAATACCCTGCTGAAGAATTATCCGATCTACTTTTGCAGCTACGTCAACAATCCGATTCAAGAACCTTCTTTTTGCCCACTCAATTTGTACAGTGAGACTGGATTGTTTTTCCAGTGAAACCATCTGCTCAAACTTATTATGTTAGACAACACTCTACTCAAAAAGCCTTTAATACGATATTAAAAATACTATGTTAAAAATTGCCTACTCTGATATTTTTCGTTATTCAGTACCCGAAAAACATCGTTTTCCGATGCAAAAATACACCATGATTCCTGAGCGCTTATTAGCGGAAAAGACTATTAGTGCAAATAACTTTTTTGCGCCCACACGCTTAAGCGAAGATGAAATCTTAACGACGCATACTGCTGACTATTGGTATCAACTTAAGACCCAAACGCTACCAAGAAAAGAAGCGCGAGCGATCGGCTTTGAGATGACGCCTGAGTTAGTAGAGCGTGGGCGCTATATTGCTCACGCGACTTATGAATGCGCGCTTTTTGCACAGCAATACGGCGTCGCGATGAATGTCGCGGGCGGTACCCATCATGCCTTTGCCGATCATGGTGAGGGGTTTTGCGTCTTTAATGATGTCTGTATCGCGAGCAATTTACTATTAAATCGCGGACAAGCACAAAGAATATTGGTCGTTGATTTAGATGTCCATCAAGGCAATGGCAATGCCAGTATCATGGCAGATGAGACACGCGTTTTTATCTTTAGTATGCATGGCGCAAAGAACTATCCGTTTCGTAAACAAGTATCAGACTTAGATATTGAGCTAGATAACGATACTGGTGATGAGCAATATTTACAGATTTTAGCGCAGACCTTGCCAAGACTGATAACGGATTTTGCACCTGATATGATTTTTTATCAGTCGGCGGTTGATGTACTAGCGACGGATAAATTAGGCAAGCTAGGTTTAACCATAGAAGGCTGCAAGGCGCGTGATGAATATGTCCTACACCAAGCCAAAACTGCCAATATTCCAATCGCTATCGTCATGGGCGGCGGTTATTCAGAAGATATTAATGATGTGGTTGAAGCGCATTGCAATACCTTTCGACTGGCGCAGCAGATATTCTTTGATGAGGCGACTGACTAAAATTTAGCATCAATTCTATTCTGGCTTCTGCTAAGCCATAAACGACATAATCCCCTGCCAGCCGATACGTATACCAAGTACTGTGAGGATCACTAAGATAAGCTGACGAAAGCGTGCTTGTGGTAGATAACGTCGCAAGCGGATGCCGATTAAGAGCGCGGTGATTGACATGACACTAAGTAAAGCAATCAGCTGCCATTCACCATTGCTTAGTGCCATGATAGGCTCACGCAATACAATGATTTGGGCAATTTTACCCAAGAAATAGCACATATTGCCGACTTTAGCGATAGTATGCTTATCGTTGCTTGCAGACAATAAATACATCATCAATATGGTCGACATAGCATTGGTCGCGCCGCCAATCACGCCTGCACTAAAGCCAACGATGATTAACACAGGCTTGGTAGCAGGTAGACGAAGTTGCTTACCAAGCAAGCTGCTTACGACGTAAAAACCAATAACTGCTGCCAATAACAATAAAATATATGCGCTGTCGACCCATAGTAAGAGCTTCGCGCCTAAAATACTACCGAGTAAGCTGGTCAATGCCAGTAACCAATAGCGCCTGCCGTAATAGATGAAATTTTGCCAAATCGTGCGACCACCACCTGCCAGCCAAGTCATGGCATTGAGTAATAACGATGGAAAAATGACTAATACAATAGCATGTGGTAAAGGATACATACTGGCAAGCGCGGTAGTAGTCACCAAGGTGATACCTAGGCCACTAATACCGTGTAGTAAGGATGCCAGAGCAAAAATCGCAATGAGCAATAACGTTTGAGTACTATCGCCATCTATCATGTTAGCCCTACTAGTCAAAACTTCATATCTTCTTCGATATGTTTTATGCTTATGCAACAAGTAATCATACTAATCGTCACTACAATGCGTACTGTAATGAGCATTATTGAGTACCACTAAACATTACTAAACACTGTGACGTTGCCAAATCGCCTCACCAATAATTGTCGTTAGCTGCTCAGCAATTTTATCCTTACTCGCTTTATCAAGTATGATGCTATCGTGCTCATAATGTGTTGAGAAAAAAACTTCCATCGCATTGTCATCACTGGCAAAGCCAATATCAGCACGTGAGACGTCATTGCAAGCAATCAAATCTAAATCTTTAGAAAGCAGCTTACCACGAGCATAACGTTCAACATCTTGAGTTTCTGCTGCAAAGCCAACGACAAACAACTCAGGATGAGCAAGCGAAATCGTCGCTAAAATGTCAGGATTTTTGACCAAGCTTAGCGTCATTGCGTCTTGGGTTTTTTTAATTTTTTGTGGTGCCGCCTCTTCCGTTCGATAGTCAGCCACCGCAGCGGTGGCGATAAAGATATCAGCCATTTTCACGCTACCGTCATCGATAGCATCAGTATGCTCATCATCGCAATCACAATCGCCATGAAGATGAGCATGCGTATGTTCGTGGCTGTGATCGTGAGAATGATCATGTTCATCTTCAACCATATACTGTAGTGCACTATGCGTGCCTGTCACACACTGCTGCGCGACCGTCAACATCTCTTTAGCTGACAATACATCAATGCGTGTGACATTGAGCGGTGTTGGCAAAGCAACTTTGCCACCAGCAATCAAGATAACGTCTGCACCAGCAGCCACGCACGCACGCGCCAAAGCAAAACCCATTTTCCCCGTAGAATGATTAGACAAATAACGCACTGGATCAATGGCTTCAACGGTCGGTCCTGCGGTAATCACGACTCTTTTACCTGCCAATAACTGAGGCGTCGTCTGCATTGCTTGAAACAGTAAAATTTCTTCTAATAACTGTTCAGGCTCAGGTAAGCGTCCTGCACCCACATCACCACAAGCTTGCTCACCACTAGCAGGCGCAATAATTTGATAATTCATATCACGCAAGGTTTGCACATTTAAGTTAACGGCAGGATGCACCCACATCTGTTGATTCATCGCAGGCGCGATAATGACTGGCGCTGTCGTTGCAAGACAGACAGTGGTCAGTAAATCATCTGCCATACCCATTGCCAGCCGCGCTAACGTATTGGCAGATGCCGGCGCGATGACCATAAGGTCTGCCCATTTTGCAAGCTCGATATGACCCATGCCCGCTTCCGCTTTTTCATCGAGTAACGAGATATGCACCTCATTACCCGTCAAAGCTTGTAGGGTTAATGGAGTGATAAAAGCCTGCGCACCTGAGGTCATAATGACGCGCACCTCAAAGCCTGCCTTGATTAATAGACGGGCAAATACAGCAGATTTATAAGCGGCAATACCGCCAGTGATAGCAAGCAGGATATTTGACATAAGCGTGGCATCAGCAAAAAATTGAAAGATAAAATTGCGCTTATAGTAGCAATTATGCGATAAGTTAGGGAAAGTTTTCTAAATTTATCTCGTCGCAAGTGCATCTTAAGGAATAAGCATGGCAATCAAAGACTGGCATGAGGATGATAGACCGCGTGAGAAGCTATTAAAATTTGGCGCCGCGCACTTATCCGACGCTGAGATATTGGCAATATTTCTGCGCACGGGCACACAGTCGCAGTCAGCCATTGAGCTGGCTCGCCATCTGATCGAGCAATTTGGTAGCCTTGCAGAGCTGTTAGCAGCGCCGCAAGAAACTGTCCTTGCTTGTCACGGCATCGGTCCTGCCAAATACGCGCAGATACTCGCCTCACTTGAAATGGGCAGACGCTATTTGGACAGTCAGCTTAAAACGGGTCAAGGACTTGGACGCTCTCAAATGGTCAAAGACTATATCAGCACTCAGCTGCGCGGTGAGCCGCGAGAAGTGTTCGCTGTGCTATGTTTGGACAATGCCTTGAATCTAATCAATTTTGAGATATTATTTACAGGCGGCATCTCTTCTTGCTCCGTCTGTATCAAGCATGTGCTACGTCATGCGTTAAGCCATGCTGCAAGCCAGCTCATTATTGCTCACAACCATCCGCATACCGATGCTAAGCCATCAACGGCGGATAACTTGTTAACCTATGAGCTCAAAAAAGCTTGTGACCTTATAGATTTGTCTTTGATTGACCATGTCATCGTTGGGCGCAATGAGACTTTATCTTATGCTGAAAACGGTTTACCGCCTTTTAACTAATGTTTAATGACTCGCATTTGGTTATATACACAAATCTTGATACATATTATCGACACAGCGTAGCGTTTTCGCTCTTGATAGTTATAAACAACTGTTTCATATTGGTAGTTAACTTCATTTTTGGGAGAGCCTTTATTCCCGATGCGAAGTTTTTATTTTATATCAGCTCTATTTGAAATCATTAATGTCAAAAAACTAAAACTATTTTTCACTATAAAAAAGGAAGCTTGGAATATAAAACAACAATCATAGTTATTTCAAACTTTCTTATTCACTTATATTTTGACGCTTTTTTATTAAGCGTTGCAAAGGAGGCAGTTATGGCCATTGGCTTATTTATTTTGGCAGTCATCATTCAATTAGCCATGGTCTTGGCCATCTTTTTGTTGTCATTATCGCGTGTCACAGGCAGCATTGTTGCTTTAATTACTGTCCTCGTTACGGCTTTCATCAGTCCATGGTCGCTTATCCTAGGTCTACCCATTGCCCTACTTTGCCTGATGTTGCTGATCACCCCTATTCGTCAAAGCATGATCACCAAGCCTGTTTATAAAGCCTTAGGCGGTGCCATGCCAAGCATGAGTGACACCGAGCGTGAAGCACTTGATGCTGGTACTAGCTGGTGGGAAAAAGAGCTGTTTATGGGCGCGCCTGATTGGGATACGTTTGCAAAATACCCCTATCCAGAATTGTCAGAAGAAGAGCAAAGCTTTATAGATAATGAAGTAGAAGTGCTCTGTGCAATGCTTGATGAGTGGCAAATTCATCATGAAGATAAAGAGCTGTCACCAGAGGCGTGGCGATTTATCAAAGCCAATGGCTTTTTGGGTTTAATTATTCCCAAAGAATATGGTGGATTAGAATTTAGCTCATATGCCCAAAGTCGCGTGATGAGTAAGATTGCCTCACGCTCGCCGACTGCTGCAGTGACTTGTATGGTACCAAATTCACTCGGTCCTGGTGAGCTGTTGATGCATTACGGTACCGATGAGCAAAAGCAGCGCTGGCTACCGGGTCTAGCGAAAGGTGAAGAGGTTCCGTGCTTTGGCTTGACAGGTCCAGAAGCGGGCTCTGATGCCGGTGCGATTCCGGATACTGGGGTGGTTTGTTATGGCATGCATGAAGGTGAGCAAGTGCTTGGTCTACGCATGAATTTCTCTAAGCGTTGGATTACTTTAGCCCCTATCGCAACAGTAGTAGGTTTAGCATTTAAAATGCACGACCCCGAAGGTTTACTTGGTGATCTTGAAAAAACCGATTACGGTATTACTTGTGCGCTGGTTCCAGCCAGCCACCAAGGGGTCATTATCGGTCCACGCCACAATCCAATCGGTTCGCCATTTATGAATGGCACAGTCGATGGTCAAGATGTCTTTATACCGCTAGATTATATTATTGGTGGAGTGGAAAATGCAGGTCGCGGTTGGCGCATGCTGATGGAATGCTTGGGTGTCGGTCGCGGAATCTCATTGCCTGCCCTATCGACTTCTGCCAGTGAAATGAGCTATTTGTCGGTTGGTGCCTTTGCAAAGGTTCGTGAGCAATTTAAAATATCCGTCGGAAAATTTGAAGGCGTGCAAGATGCCACCAGCCGCATTGCCAGTAATACTTATATGTTAGAAGCTTTTAGGCATCTGGTGACTTGTGGTCTAAACCAAGGTGGTACACCATCAGTGATGACAGCAATGGCAAAATACTATGCCACTGAGACCATGCGTTCAGTGATTAATGATGGTATGGATGTCGTTGGTGGTCGCGCAGTACAAATGGGACCACGCAACTTTTTAGCAATTCCTTATCAAGCGATCCCAGTATCAATTACCGTTGAGGGCGCAAATATATTGACGCGCTCGTTGATGATTTTTGGTCAAGGGGCGATGCGCTGTCACCCTTATCTATTCGATGAGTTGCAGCTACTACAAAGCGAAGATAAAGAAGGCGCACTCAAGCAATTCGACAATTTATTCTTTAAGCATTTGGGCTATACCTTTAATCGCGGTGCGAAAGCGTTCGTAGCAGGCTATGTTGGTGGCAGCAATGATGCGCCAAATTTTGCAGATAATTTTACCCGTCCCTATTACAAAGACATTAACCGCTTAAGCGCAGGCTTTGCTTTAACTGCTGACATGTCTTTAGGGTTATTGGCTGGTGATTTAAAACGCAAAGAGATGCTATCTGGGCGCTTAGCAGACATCCACTCTCATCTATTTATCTGTACAGCTATTTTGCAGTTCTATGAATATGGCAGCAAATCAGTCGCTGAGCGCTTGCATGCTGAAGTGGCGCTAAAAAATAGCCTTTATACTATCCAAGAAGCATTCCTATCTTTATTTGCCAATTTTCCAAATCAGTTTGCAGCCAAATTAGTGAGCTTTGTGACTTTTCCCAGTGGTCGTATCTTTGCCCCAGTGAGTGATGAATTAAAACGCCAACTGGGTGATACGTTTATGGATGATTTTGAAGCAAATCCCTTCCGCGACTATCTTAAAACCATGGTTTATTATAATACTGAGCCGGATGATGTCACAGGGCGTATGGAGCATGCTTATCAAATACTGCTCGAAGTCGAACCTTTATGGCAGAAATTTAAAAAAGCAGAACATAAAGACAGTTTTGAAGGTTTAACTTTTGAAGATCATGTGGTCTATGCCAGTCAAAATGGCGACATTACTGAAGAAGAAGCTGAACAGTTAATAACCTATAATTCTATACGCTATGATTCCTTATTGACCGATACATTTGATAAGCATTTATCAAAAGTTCAAGAACGTGCTAACCCACACAGTTTAGAGAACGCTGTACATAGGCTAACTGACTATGCTGAACTAAAAAGCGATGCTCAGTTAAAAAACAATGCTCAGTTAAATCAGGTATTGAACCCTGATAATCTGCAGCAGACCTCTGAAAATATCGCATCAATGGATTCAATGCCAGACAATAACCAACCAACAGGAGATGCTAACCCTGATCATGGCTATGAGAGTGATGGCGATGTAAAAATGGTCAATGAACAAGATACCGCCAAGGAAATTAATGCACAGACTGATTTTCAGGATTCACATCCTGAAATAGAAGCCCTTGGCTCGCGTCACCGTGATGCAGCATCGCATCTAAATGAACGTATGAGTTATAACCATAGATTAAACAAAGATAAATTTGCTAGCACAAGTAGGGAGCAAGACAATCACGAGCAGCAAACAGAAACCAGTGACCCTACATGGAAAGATGGTTTGCGCCGTGGCGAAAACGACAATGTCTAACTAGGATTGATCTACCTATCGCCATTTATCTATATTGATTGAAGCAAGTGAGGTGGTCTCATCAGAGTCATCTCGCTTTTTTATTTTATCGCTCATATTATTTTTTTATGCTCCTTCAACAACGCTTCATTCAGTCAAATTCATATGAATTTTTGACAGATGAAAAATCCGAACATACTAATATTATAATGTCACGTTATTTAAGTCATAAAAAAATCTTGCAGTATCCCTAGCTATTCTTTTATATTGTCCCCCAAAATCTGACTTAAAGGTCAGTTCATATATTTATAGACGTCACAGTAACAGTCATGACAGCAATCTTGCACTCATATTGAGCGCGCTATTGTGTCTATTGCTGTGCGTAACGGACACCAAGGATAGCGTTTATGTGGAAAAATATGGGTTTGACCGGCAAAATTATTGTTGCCATGGTGCTCGGTATTATACTGGGTCTATTTATAAACTACTCTGGCTTGAACACGGAAGGCAGCTTTGTTAATAATTATGTCACCAACGGTTTTCTTGCCATTGTCGGTAAGCTGTTTGTTAACTCGCTAAAAATGCTCGTCGTGCCACTGGTCTTGATTTCACTGATCTGCGGCGTATGCGGTATCGGTGATATTCGTCTATTAGGACGTATTGGTACCAAAACCTTTTTCATCTATATGGTGACGACAGCACTGGCGATTGCAACTGCTATTGGGCTTGGCGTACTGTTTGGTATCGGCAAAGGCATGAATATAGCAACAGAGGCGGCGTTTGAAGCTGAGAAAGCGCCACCACTACTTGATGTATTTTCCAATATTATTCCCTCTAACCCCATCAGTGCGATGGCAAACGGCGACATGCTATCAATTATCTTCTTTGCCGTTCTGATTGGTATTAGTATTTTGATGGTAGGAAAACCCGCTAAAGGCTTGGTTCAAAGTTTAGAGCTAATCAATGAAGTCATCTTAAAAATGGTGACTATCATTATGAATCTTGCACCATATGGTGTCTTTGCGCTATTGACCAAAGCCATGGCAGAGCTTGGCTTAGACCTGATTTGGTCATTACTTGGTTATGTTGCGGTACTGGTTGGCTCACTGGCATTCCATTTCTTTGTGACCATGATGATTGTCCTCAAGCTGTCTTCAGGCTTGTCAGTCAGAACGTTTTTGGCAAAAATGCGCGAAGTACAGATTTTTGCTTTTAGTACTTCAAGCTCGAATGCAACGATTCCAATTACCTTGCGTACGGTCACCAAGCGCATGGGTGTTAATAACTCAGTTGCTTCATTCACCATCCCTTTTGGCGCGACGATCAACATGGATGGTACAGCCATCATGCAAGGCACAGCGACCATTTTTATTGCCAATATTTATGGTATTGACTTGGGTATCACTGAGTATTTGACCGTTATTTTGATGTCAGTGCTCGCCTCTGTCGGTACGGCAGGTGTTCCGGGTGTTGGTCTAATCATGCTGTCAATGGTATTTGCCCAAGTCGGTCTACCGATTGAAGGTATTGGTCTTATTTTAGGGGTCGACCGTATCCTTGATATGTTACGTACAGCAGTCAATGTCGGCGGTGATGCTGCGGTGACCGCTATCGTCGCAAAATCAGAAGGTAAAATGGATTTAGCGATTTATAACGATCCTGATGCTGGCTCAAAAGATGTCTTTGACGGTCATATCGATGAGAACAGCGAACGCGAATTCTCTGAAGTCTTTAGTGATGGCATTATGGGCAGCGAGTATGACGATGTTAAGCGCGGCTAATCGTGATCAGTGATTGCCTATAAATAAGTCATAAAAAAACCTCAGCCGATTGGTCTGAGGTTTTTTTATGCAGCAAGTACGTTTTTAGACCAAGAGTTGCATTCTTCTTGATCAATCTACTCTCCACTAACCAAGTACATATTTAGTCACCATCACAAGACAAACCAATACAATCATGGGACGAATGAGTCTACTGCCGCCTTTTACTACCATATGCGAGCCAAAATACGCCCCTATAGTTTGCCCTACCATCATCGCCAGCCCTACTGTCCACAATACATTACCGCCCAATATAAAGAAGATTAATGAGCCAATATTGGTCGATAAATTCAGTACCTTTGCCGCACCAGTTGCTTCGATAATTTTTCGACCACGTAACGCCACATTGCCAAGCGCAAAAAACATACCTGTCCCAGGTCCCATATAGCCGTCATAAAAACCAATTAAAGGGGCGGCAATTTTTTGCCAAGTACCTTCTGAGATACGAGGGGCAGCTTCCACTTCACCAAGTTTGGGGGCAAACAAAGTATAGATACCAATGGCCGCAATCAAAAATGGAATCAGCTTTTCTAACAAGTCAGGTGGCGATAACTGCACCGCTATTGAGCCAAAGATAGAGCCAATAAAAGCCGCAATAATCGCTGTTTTAATATTCTTGGGTTTGACCACACCCTTTCTAATCATGGTAATAGACGCCGCTAGTGCCCCTGATGCTGCTTGTAGCTTATTGGTACCCAATGTCAATACAGGCGGAATATTGGCAAGTAGCATGGCAGGAATAGTCAACAAACCACCGCCACCAGCAATAGCATCGATAAAACCTGCCAACGCGGCTACAGCGGTCAACATTAAAATAACTTCAATAGAAAGGGATACGTCCATGACACTGACCTGCAAAATTTATGATATAAGAGACACAAGCCTTAAAAGATTCAACCAATTCTACTTTTTAGCAGCATTTTTTTAGCAATATTTTTTGATAGTATTTGTTTAAAAACGCTCATTTAAAAATAGTTGAATGAATATCAGGCAAAAAATATGGATAGATAATGTGTATATTATTTTGATAACGGCTAATGCTATAAGAGTCAAATCCGATGCTAACCGTTACGTAAAGCGGCTTATTATAAAGATAAAACTGCGAAAAAAGCCATAACCCTAGCAAATTCTGCTAGATTTATCGCACAAGATACTTTAAAAACAGCTTTTTTCGTCATGAAGCTTTCAAGTTAAAAGGTAATACCGGTAACCTATTTCATTTGTTTATATGAATAAGAATATGAGAAACTAGGGATATACGTCTATTACACTGGTATTATAAACATCAGTGCTAACAAAGACTCGTCCCCATATGTGGTCGCGTACTTAAGGCGGAGCCATTACAGACATACAAGAATACTTGAGCTTTTGAATACTTTCGCACGTTTTATTTAGTTAATGAGGACAATATGGCAATACATAAAATCAGAGCGTTTTTTAATCTCGAGGCTTCGGGCGGTATCGTCCTAGCGCTGGCAGCTATCGCAGCAATGATTATTGCTAATACTTCTCTAAATACGTGGTACGAATCCTTTATTCATGCCCCTGTCGCTATTCAAATTGGCAGCTTCTCAATCGCTAAAGATGCGCATCATTGGATTAATGATGGCCTGATGGCAGTGTTCTTCTTTTTAGTGGGACTTGAGCTTAAGCGTGAAGTGTTAATCGGCGAGCTGTCCAATGTAAAGCAAATTATCTTGCCAGCAGGGGCGGCTCTTGGCGGCATGATCATGCCAGCCATCGTCTATCTGTTTTTTAACTATAATGAACCTGAGTTTTGGCGAGGTTGGGCGATTCCTGCCGCAACCGATATCGCCTTTGCTCTTGGTATTTTGAGTTTACTTGGTAATCGCGTACCCAATTCATTAAAAGTATTCTTAGTCTCGATTGCTATCTTTGATGATATCGGCGCGATTATTATCATCGCTTTATTTTATACCAATGATTTATCGCTTGGTTCACTGGCTATCGCGGGCTTATGTCTGCCGTTTTTATATCTGCTTAATCGCCGTAACGTTACTAGCATAACTCCTTATTTGCTAATTGGCGTTATCATGTGGGTTGCCGTACTCAAATCTGGTATCCATGCAACGTTAGCTGGGGTTGTATTGGCGCTATTTATTCCTTTATTTGATCGCACTGATCCTGAGCATTCCCCGCTTGAAGAGCTTGAGCACGACCTACAAAACACCGTTTCTTATGGTATCCTGCCATTATTTGCTTTTGCCAATGCGGGCATTTCGCTTAAGGGCGCAGGGTTTGGTGAGCTGTTTCATTCTGTGCCGCTTGGTATTGCCGCCGGACTGTTCATCGGTAAACAAGTAGGCGTTATGCTGATGTGCTGGTTAATCTTTAAACTGGGCATTTCTACTATGCCAAAAGGCATGAACTTTAAGCAAATCTACGGCGCAGCATTGTTATGTGGTGTGGGCTTTACCATGAGTTTGTTTATCGGTGGGCTTGCATTTGCCGGTGAGACACCATTATTTGATGAGCGTTTGGGTATCATTATGGGTTCAATCGTCTCTGGTATCGCAGGTTATATGATGCTCAAAGCCACTTTAAAAGATGAGGTTAATGTAACCTCTGTAGACTTAACGCGTCATTCTTAATGTACGATTGAGCTACTTTATCCCAAAGTAGCTCAATCAACTTAATAAAAAGCAGTTGATACAGAGTTGCTCATAAATATGGATTCCATCGACATCTCTAAAAAAATCGCTAAAACAAGTGCCGCCAGTGCTCGGCAAGGTGCAGGCTGTCATCAAGCGCCTGTTTCTTATCAGCGTCATGGACGCACCACTGCCATTGATGATCATAATGATCTGCAAGTATTAAAACGCATTAAGCGCTATCTACTGCCAAAAGACTTTGTTATCTCGCAAGATTTGTTAGAGGAAATAGTTGCAGGCTACGATATTGGCGATCCAATAGCAGATGATCTAGCCTCTGATGGCATTCGTTTTGCCAAGCCATTACAGCAGTTTATTATTGATAAGAAAACGAGCTCTAACCTCAAGAATAATTCCTCATTCAACGCATTAACTGAACAATTTAGTCGCCATCCCGATTGGTTTGATCCTAAGCTTGCCCAAATCGGCGCGGTTGCCTATCGCCGTTATCCACTGATGCTGATTTGGTTGTTGCGTAATGTGGCCCTTATGGCAGGCTATAGTATACCTGCCTTATCGCTACCGCTGATTCAGACTGGCGCACTGATGCATGACGCTTTACCAAGATTGATGCGTACCTACGCCTATATCTTGGCGGTCTCTGAGCACCCTCAATTACATTTAGATTCAGAGCATAGCAAACCTAATATTGAACGAGTATTGGCTATTGGCTCTGAAGGTTGGCAGCAGTCCATTAAAGTACGTCAAATACATACCTCAGTACGACAGAACTTGCTCAAAGGTAAAGGCAATGCTGCTAAAGGCGTCATACCAGATGCCAACCAACATCACAACCCAGATGGCAGCTGGAATACCGCATATTGGGGTATTCCTATCAATCAAACCGATATGATTGCTACTCATTTGCAGTTTTCACTGTTGATTATGCGCGGATTAAGATTGCTTGGCGCCCGTATTAGCACTGAGGAAGCAGAAGGCATTTTGCATTTATGGAATCTTGCCAGTTATTGGATGGGAGTTGATTTGCAGCGACTGCCAAAAGATGAAGCCGCCTGTTGGGAATGGCTCTATACCTATTTGTCGATTCAGCAGCTTGATTTTAAAATGGGACGACCACTGGCAAAAGCCCTACACGATTTGCCACGTCAGCTGATGGGTGAGGACAATCGCCGTGGGCGTTTTGTTGAGATGGTCAATGCCAGCGTGACCCGTACCTTGGTTGGTGATGATATTGGCGATGGGCTAAACCTGCCAAAATCAAAAATACGCTTTGGCGTATTGTCATCCGTGCCGATTCTATTTGCCCTCGATACTGCCCGTCAACACAATAGTAGAGTCGCCCACAAGCTAGAAGCATTTCGTGCTAAACGCCAAGACAATATGAACTGGTGGTTAAAGAAAAATGATGAGTATTATAAATAGAATGCATTCATTTATTATCACTAACATTTATAATAACGATCCTCCTTCGCCAAAAACATGATTATTAGCGAGTATCTAACACTTCTATGATCGAGTATCTTGTATGCGGTAATACCACTCTAGCTGCCGATCAAACCCTGTTTCTAATAAACTGGCAATGACTCGTCCCGTCAGACCCCACACTGTTTCGCCATCTACTTGCCAGCTTGGTGTCAGAAGCGTTGCTGCCTGATCTTGCAATGTATATTCTATAGAATATTCGACTGTCGGCTGAGTTAATAAAGTCTCAAAATCTGCCCAAAAAATGCGTGATATCTCCCCAAGCTCTGGCACCAAAAGCAGATCTGGCGCAATCAGTGCCACAATAGGACGTACACTCATACCACTTTTAGAGGTTTGGATAGGCAATTGACCAAGCAGCTGAACTTTATTAGGCGGTAGCGCAGTTTCCTCGCAAGCCTCACGTAGGGCGGTAACGACATTGTTACCATCACCTACTTCATGTTTGCCACCAGCACAGGATACCTCGCCAGCATGACTGTTCATATGAGCAGCGCGGCGAGTCAGCAGCAGCTTAGGATGGCGCTCATGAGTGATAGCGACCAAGATAGAGGCATCGGCGATTGGGGTTTGATAAAGACTATTTAAAATACGGGCACTGCGCGAATGGTCGTGAGAGTCATAAAGTGCGGGACTAGCAATAGCTTTTAAGGTCTCGTGCTGCACCCGTTCAGCCAACTTTCTGATCGTGGGATAACGTATAAAATCTGGTACAGCGACTGTCATTTCATCAAAACGTACGGACTGTGAGGGATTTAGCATTATAATTGCCCTGTTTTTTTATCAGTATTAGCCATCAAAGCGTTGAATCGTTGCAGCAAGCAGATTGCGACAACCGTCAGACAGACATGGTCTTTTATCATTGTACGACTACAATTGGTCCTCATGGATCAAGGGTGTCGTTCATATATTATTTAGGAAATGCTCGTGGATAAGATTTTTTCATTACATAAAATGCAGGGCAAAACTGATGATTGCCCGCAAAGATTGCCATTAGTCATCATTGCTATTGCTTGGGCTGGCGGAACATTTGCCACTGCTGTATTGGCATTACTGGGAAATTGGCAAAATATCGCGATGATTTTGGGCTCATTTGGCGCCAGCTGCCTGCTTATTTTTGCTTATCCAGAAAGCCCTTTTGCTCAGCCAAGAAACATTGTCGGTGGTCATCTTATTACTACCTTTACTGGCTTAGCTTTTATGTCTTTATTTGGGGTTGAGTGGTGGAGCTTGTCCCTTGCCGTTGGTACGGCAATTGCTCTCATGTTACTGCTGCGCGTACCGCATCCACCTGCAGGATCCAATCCATTGATTGTGATGCTCGGCGGCGTAAAGTGGCATTTTTTGCTCACTCCGACGCTAGTAGGTGCCCTTGCCTTAGTAGTGGTAGCGCTCATTTACAACAACATTGGTCGTGGCAGACACTACCCGCGCTATTGGTAACATAGTCAATTTAAAATAGAGTCACTTATAGCCTAGCGCAATCTGATAATAACTGCATACCTTTTGTGTGACTGATAGGCTTGGTCTATTCTGTTGGCACACAAGGAATTCCAACGGTGATTCAACTCACAAAATACGCTGTTATTATCATTGCCAGTATGAGGAAGATTTGTGTTATCTTAATATAAAGGGCGAATGTCAGATAATCATCTGATATTCGATAGCCCTAGTATCTGATACAACAACCTGATACAACAACAATTATAAATCTTAAAGCTATACGTCTTAAAGTAACCTTATCTCTCTCATTTCATTATATAAGGCAGTCGATATGCGCTATTGTCTACAATGCGGTTGTGAAGCAGAACGCAAAATACCAGCTACGGATAATATACCGCGTTTGGTATGCCCAAACTGTCATTATATTCATTATGAAAACCCAAAGATAATCTGTGGTTCACTCGTCGTCCATAAACATCGGGTGCTGCTCTGTCGACGCGCAATCGAGCCGCAGTATGGCTTATGGACGTTACCTGCAGGCTTTATGGAAAACGGCGAAACCATGGCCGAGGGTGCAGCGCGTGAGAGCTTTGAAGAGGCTGACGCGGTCGTGATCAATCCACATTTATACTGCTTGTATGACATTCCAGATATTGGTCAAATCTATAGCATCTATATCACCGAACTAAAAGACGGTGCTTATGGTATCGGCTCTGAAAGTCTTGATTGTGCGTTATTCACAGAAGAAGACATTCCTTGGGATAAGCTTGCGTTTGAAGCGGTACGCCGTACCCTAAAAAGCTATTTTGCAGACCGTCAACATTACGACAGTTATGATCAATTCCCAATTCATCAAGAGATCATTGGCAAAGACCAAGCCATTAAGCGCTATTAATAACGAAGCTCGCTAAAAAGCTGACTTACAAAAGCAAGTAGTAAAGACCGTTGATAAGAATTAAGCTCAAATCTTATCAACGGTTTTTTATTGCCTAATGTTAACCGCTTAAGCTAAGTCGCGAGGATACCATGCTGACACTACAACACTCTGTTGCCCTATTGCCATTAACTTTAGTGCTTGGGAATAGTGTAAGCGGTCATGCTGAAGTTTAGTATTAACAGAAAAACCGCCGCTTTCATTTTTGTGAAAGCGGCGGTTTTTTATATAGCGATTAAGTCAGTAAACATTAAATGATTAGCTTTTAATTTTACAGACTTTAAAGCCAAGCTCTTGTACTGCTGCTTCTTTATCATAAGGCGCTAGTACCGCGCGGACATGCTTTTGCCCTTGCAGGTATTGCTTAGCAACACGTTGCAAGTCAGCTACTGTTACAGCCAAAATTGCTGCACGCATTTTACGTTGCCAGTCAACACCGCGATGATGCAAATCAGCGAAGCAGGCTTTAATTGCCTCACCTGCTGGAGAGCCTGGCTTATCCATTCCTGAGATAATACCTAAGATGGCTTCTTCTAACTGCTCATCGGTTTGCGGTTCATTCAACAGCCATTCGATACTGGCATCGAAATGCGCAAAAGTTTCAGCACACTGCGGATCACGGTAGCTAAAGAACTTAAAGGCACAGGCATTGGCGTCGTAGCCAGCACCACCGCCATAAGCACCGCCGCGCTCACGAATAGCGCTATGCAAATAACCATTGCGTAGATAAGGCGCGAGTACCATTAGAGCTGCTGTATCAGGATGATCAGCCGTTGGCACGGTATAAGCACTGGCATTATGATAGACGTTGGTCGGAACTAGCCACGCCAAATCTTCAACATCGAGCGCCACACCACTTTCTAGTGCTTTGACCGCGTCTGTCTCGCCATTTAACGCCGCATCAAGTTGCAACTCGGCAAACTCGCTTGGGATATTGTCTTCAATACCTGTAGCAGATTTTGTGATTTTTTCAGCAATCTTTGGCGCTTGGCTGTCTTTCCAGCTATCAACAATCAAATTGCTCAAGCGTTCAGTTTGTTCAGCTTCACAAATGATAACGGCGTGCTTAGGTAAACTGATTAAACGTTGATGTAAATCCATCAAGCTGGTTGCCAATTTATCCCACTGTGCATCATCGCTACTGGCATGGGTTAAGAAGTCTTTTAACGCGTTCAATGCTGGTAGACCACTGCGCACATACTCTAGCTGCGCTTGGCGACTCATGCCGCGACTAGCCGTTTGCATGGCATAAGAATGCCCTGAACCGGCAAGGTTTGATTGCCAGCCTGCTTGACGCTGCTGCAAGATTTCTTTGATACGGTCATGCTCACTAAAGATACTGTGCTCCATGACTTCTTTGAGCAAATCTATTGCTTCGGGTTTACGATTGAGCGCTCGCGTTGCCACCACAAAGTAGCTGCTAATCGCTTGGCTGTCATCGACATTGGTACGTTGGCTGATACGAGCCGTCACACCAGAAGAATGCGCTGCTTGCTTCGCTTGCATTTCATGAGCGCTTAGAGAATCCGTACCCAGCTCTGATAATAAGCTCAAATAGATAGGCAACAGCGGATGATTAATCACTTCATTAACTGGCAGCTCTTCATTCTTATCCCCACCAATCTCATCGGTTAACGGTACAATTATTTGATAATAATACAAGCCATTGGTGCCCGCTTCATATTCAAATAACGTACTTTCTTTGCCGCTTAAATTCACTTGTTTTTGCGTGCCTTGCTTAAAGCTGATATCGGTCGGGACATCTTCTAAGCCAACTTTTGGCAATAAACTTAAATCATCAGGTGCTGCTTGGCGCGCTGCCAAATCTAAAGCCTGTTGCTTTAAGATAGCTTTATCATCAGCGGTCAAATCCATCGCAATCGTATCAAGACGGGTTTGCTCGGCTGCTGCCAAACGGGCTGTTTTTTCACTATCAGGCTTCATTGTGACGCGCACACGATGCTGATTATCAAGCAAATGGATTTTGATTAAATTTGGCAGCCACTGCGCATCTTTTACTTGCTCACGTAGCCACTGCAAATGCTCATCAACTTCCCAAACATCAATAGGGTTGCCATCGTGAATGGCAGTGCTAAAGCCTTCTAGCATGAGATTTAGACCATAAGGCATGCTATCGCCGCCGATATGACGCTGATCAATCTCGATTTGATGCAAGATAGTTTCAATGGTTTCATCATCAATCGGTTTGCTGGCGACCTCCTTAAGCAAATCAATAATACCCTGCTCTACTGCTTCAGCATGTTCAGGGTTAGAGCCGCGTAAACCGGTATAAAAGACCATTTCATAATGACTGTCATCCAATCCCAATAATGGACTTGGCGCTTTACCGAGTGGATGGCTGTCCAAATAAGCACGTAGCGGCGAACCAGCATGCTCAATCAATACGCCTTCTAATAGACGCAAGGCCAAACGCTGCTTCGGATCAGTAATCGATGGTAATAACCACGCAACCACATGATGGGTTTGGTCAGGACCGGCTTCGTCAGCCGTATAAGTATCAACTGCGTTAATCGGTGCAGACAAACGCTGCTCTGGACGCGATACATGTTTTTTGCCCGCTTCAAACTGAATCAAAGCATCGTCATGGATTTTTGCTTGCGTTTCAGAGACTGGAATATTACCAAAGCTCATAATCACACTGTTTGACGGATGATAATGGCTCTGATGGAAGTCAACCAGCTCATTATGAGTCAAGTCTGGGATATCAGCAGGATCACCGCCCGAATTATAGTGATACGTCGTCGTTGGGAATAAATGATGGGCGACCGTATGATACAACTGGTCAATCTCGCCACTCATTGCGCCTTTCATCTCATTAAAGACGATACCTTTAAACTGTGGCTTGTCATTTTCGTCTAACTCAACACGGATACCTTCTTGGGCAAAATCAAGCGGATGAATATTGGGGAAAAATGACGCATCAAGATAAACGGCAAGCAAGTTAAAATAATCATTTTTATTTTGCGTGGCATACGGATACGCTGTCCAATCGGCAGCGGTCATCGCATTCATAAAGGTATTGAGCGAACGCTTAATCATCGAAAAGAACGGGTCGCGTACGGGGAACTTTTCAGAACCACATAAAGCCACGTGCTCTAGAATATGCGCCTCACCTTTTGAATCCATCGGCTGGGTACGAAAGCCAACCAAAAAGGCATTTTCATCACTCGGATGCGCCAAGTGATAATGCATCGCTCCGGTTTTGATATGCTGACTGATCAGCACATCCATCGATAATGCATCGATATGGCGGTGCTCAATCAGCTCAAAGGCAGGATGCAGGGTTAAATCAGCAGTAAATAGCGTGTCAGTCATGGTTATCCTTATGCATTAATTACTTCAGTATCATCTTAGCCAATAACCAAGGTATGAAATCGATATCAGCAATTAAAATAGTAAAATTTATATTTATAAAAAGATCGCTTTGAATAAACAATTAAAGTTATCAAAGCCTCATAGGTCATCTTCGAATTGAATGGCATTTATCAGCTAAAAAGAATTTGCCTAACGACAGTAGATGGGGCTAATACGCTAGTAAGTCAAGACAGTGGGTGGAGAAAAACACTAAGTTATCAAGAATAATGGATAGAGATAGCGCCCGATTTAACAAAGCCTACTTAACAGCAGTCATTAGTAGTGCTATAGTTAAAATCATCTGCCACAAGGAAGGAGCCGCTCATGAGTTACCAACATATTTTATTGGTCACCGACTTACTATCCGACGCTGACTTGGTTGCTCAAAAAGCCAAGCGTATCGTTGATAATCGTCCTGACTCCAAATTATCGGTATTACATATCGTAAAAGATACCATGGTTGGCTTTGGCTACGAGCTGGTGCCTGCCTCAAGCTTATATGATGAGATTGATGATGAGCGTTGCCAAGAAGCGCGTGCAAAACTGGCGCAGTTTTTGGATCGTAACGACTTACATGTGGTCAACTCTGAAGTGACGACTGCCATCTCAAATAGTGAAGGTATTGTCAACTATTGCCACAAGAATGACGTTGATTTATTGGTTATTGGTCGTCATGAACGTCATGGCATCGCAGCTTGGCTTAGCGGCGCAACGGCAGATAATATCTTGCCAAATGTACCTTGTGACAGCTTAGTTGTGAGACTTGATAAGCCGGTCAACAAATAAGTATAAGCATAGAATTAATACAGTCGATACTAAATAAGGTGAATGCACTTTATTATAGGGCGAAACTGGTACAAACTTTTCTTGCTTGCTGTGGCTGCGCCGACAGAGGCTACAAAAATTTTATCCCAGTTTCGCTATATTTTTTAATACGGAATTGACTATAGCTACCTTTAAACACGATCCTCTTGAATAATATCAATAAAGCTTTGCCAAATCGGGCTTTGATGGCGCGCTTTATGCCATACCAGCCACCATGTACGTGACAAATCAATTCCTGCAACCTGCACTTGTACCAGCTTCCCTGTTGCAAGCTCTGCTTCAATGACGTGCTGTGACAGGCACCCAAGTCCAATATCAGCGCTGACCATATGCTTAATCGCCTCCGACTGCTGTATTGCCATAATTACCTCAGCATTGGGCAAATGCTGCAATAATTGCTCATCGATGATCTGCCGCGTACCAGACCCCGCTTCTCGTACCAATAGTGGTAGCGTTGATAGTTGCTCAATACTCAGCTCATAGCAATTATTTGCATCGTTGTAATAACCTACATCGGTCAACCATTTGCTGTCGTGCTTAGCAAAAATCATCAAAGTATCAGTGCGCCACACGCGCTGCTCAATCACCTTCATATCTACTGGGCGCGGCATACCTTCGACTAAAGCAATATCAATATTTAGTTGCTCAACCTCTGCTACTACCTCTTGAGTATTGGCAATATACATATCAACATCTGCATCTGGCAGCGCCTCATAGAGCTTGGCAAGCAGCGGCGGCAGTACGTAATTGCCAATAGTCGTACTAGCACCAATGTGGATCTGCCCTGCTTGGTGCTTATGATAATGCTCTAGTGTCAACGACTGCCCTAGGATAGCTTGAGCTTGTATATAAATAGGATGGGCATTGGGGTGCTGATTGAGCCTACGCCCAACGCGCTCAAACAATGGCATTTGCAGCCTTGCTTCTAATTCTGTCAACGCACTACTGACCGCCGACTGCGATAAATGCAGCGCTTCACTGGCACGGCTGGTACTACCTGTTTGATAAATACTGACAAACACTGATAATTGTTTGAGGGTAATCTTTGGTAATCCCTGCATGGCTTTTTTCATAATTTCTCTGACATCCTATCTTATTGATATAACCTAAAAACCATCTATTATTTTGAAAACCCTCTATTATCTAAAAAACTATCTTTTTAAACCTAAGACTTTTTATTGACCTA
>Ga0208032_1000247_pt1 | contig 36911 bp, 39 predicted proteins | sample MalvirAntarct_66_FD_184254 | JGI IMG/M metagenome (GOLD analysis project Ga0208032, IMG submission 184254) | Marine viral communities from the Global Malaspina Expedition - Malaspina viral metaG Antarct_66 (SPAdes) (version 2) | ecosystem: Environmental > Aquatic > Marine > Oceanic | place: West... | reverse complement strand
CCAATAATTTCTTACTAAAATCTGCGTTATGCAATGACCCCTTACTAGTAACCTATCAAATGCGGAATAAATTATGGAATTTTTCATAAACTGTAATACTTCTAGTTTGGCCCCCTATACCACCCCATTAGATGGACAAAGGGCTCAACATTTATATAGAAGATTGGGTTTTAGCGCCTCCGTCCAAACGATTAATCAAGCTACTGGCCAAACAGCCGGCAATTTGGTTGATTCCCTAATTCTCGAAGCGCAAAATATGCCCCCCTTGGCTGCCCCGACCTGGGCAGATTGGAACAATAGCAATTATCCTGAAGATGATGACCAGCGTGGACAATTAATGAGGTCGCAACAAGAAGAATTCAAATTGGCCTATACCAATTCCTTACTTGACAATAATCTTCGAGATCGTCTTAGTTTCTTTTGGAGCAATCATTTTGTAACAGAACTGGACGTATACAATTGTAATTCCTTCCTTTATCATTATATCAACTGTCTACAGCGCAACGCCATTGGCAATTTCAAGACCTTTGTCAGCGAAATTGGCCTTACCAGTGCCATGCTATATTATTTGGACGGCGTGTACAACAATGGCAACAACCCTAATGAGAATTATGCCCGTGAGCTATATGAGCTATTTACTTTAGGCGAAGGAAATGGATATACTGAACAGGATATCATTGAAACCGCAAAGGCGCTTTCCGGATATGTTGAAAGGGGAGAACTAGGCTGTGAGCAGGTAGTATTTGATGCTTCCAAATTCAATTCCGAGAACAAAACAATTTTTGGTCGCACTGGAAATTGGGGATATAATGACGTTATAGATATACTTTTTGAGGAAAGAGCCAACGAAATAGGCTATTTCATCTGTAAAAAATTATATGAATTTTTCGTTCACCCGGATGCTACAGATGCAGCCAACAATGCAAAGACCATTATCGATGGCTTAACGGCAACCTTTATCAGTAATAATTTTGAATTGGCACCAGTATTAAGCCAACTCTTTAAAAGTCAACACTTTTTTGACGATGAAGCCATCGGCGTTATTATTAAAAGTCCGTTCGATTTATACCTGAATATCACTAAAGAAACTGGCTTTGAATATGACAATACCACAATTGGAAGTGCCATAAATTATAGTGGCATGCTGGGGCAAGATCTTTTTGATCCTTTTGATGTTGCCGGATGGCAACGAAACAGGGACTGGATCAATACCAATTTTATGATTGGCCGTTGGCTTACCATGGAGGCCATTGTAGATGGTTTTTACCAGGACAAGCCTGAACAATTCAGGACATTTGCCATGGATGCCGTTGGACCCGCCAACAGCAATACTAGTAACCCCGAGATAGTTGTAAGGGCCATTGTGGATAAAATTACCCCAAAAGGATTGTTTACCCAACAGGATTTTGACAATGCCATGTCGGCATTTAAAATAGAAGATGTTCCGGAAGATTATTATGGCCCTGATTATATTCCTGGCGGACAATCGTTATGGATTTTAAGCGTAAGCCAAGAGGTTCCCTCACAGGTACATCTGCTTATAAGACACCTTACAAGACAACCCGAATTTCAACTTAAATAAAACCGACCATTATGTGCGATACTCATCATAAATCACCCCATAAAGGCAAAGACCATGATGGTCACGATTTGGAACATAAGACATGGAGTCGACGTTCCTTTCTGCAAGCCTTAGGTATTGCCGGTTCTGGATCCATGATGCTGGGCAGTAATTTCCTCACTGCATCTGCCCCATCCCCCTTGACCTCGGCAATAGCCATGGCGGAAACCGATAATATTTTAATTTTAATTCGTTTGTCAGGTGGTAATGACGGCCTTAGCACCATTATCCCCATTGAACAATACGACATTTATGCCAATGCACGTCCCAATATTTATCTTCCGGAAAGTAAAATACTTAGGTTAACGGACGAATTTGGGGTGCCTACCTATATGAAATCGTTGGAACCCATGTGGGGCGAAGGCCAATTTAAAGCCGTTCATGGCGTAGGTTATGAAGGCCAAAGCCTATCCCACTTTACAGGTTCTGATATTTTTGCCAATACCGACCTTAGCACTACAGGTTTCAGTGGAAGGGATACCGGTTGGATGGGTAGACATTTCGAATACCTATATCCTGATTATTTATCGGATTTTCCCGGTAGCCGACCAGAGGGTCCTGCCGCCATTCAAGTTGGAAACTACGGCAGTTTGGTTTTTGAAGGAGAAGAGACCAATTACGCCTTTGTAACCAACAATATTGATCAGTTGGAACAAATTGCGGAAACAGGTTTACAATATCCCATAAATGATGAGCTATTCGACAATTGCATGTATAGCGATCAGATCAAATTTCTGAGAGGTGTTTCCAACGTAACCAATGAGTATGCAGGTACAATACACGATGCCTATATGCGCGGTTCAAACCAAATAGAGTATCAAGATAATGGTTTTGCCAGACAATTGGCATTATTGGCCAGATTGATCAAAGGAAACCTTGGCACCAAGGTCTATATGATTAGCATGGGAGGTTTTGACACCCATGGAAATCAACCTTTGGTACACGAACGCCTCATGACACAACTGTCTATTGCCGTTGATAATTTTTATGATGACCTGGCCTTTACCCAGCAGGATGACAAGGTATTGAGCATGACTTTTTCCGAATTTGGAAGAAGGATATTCGAAAACGGCTCCAATGGAACCGATCATGGCAAAGCTGCTCCAACACTGTTTTTCGGTTCTGGATTAAATGGCAGTGCCTTTGTGGGTGACCATCCTTCTTTGGACGAGCCCAATGGCAGAGGTAACCTGGAATACACCATGGACTTTAGAAACCTGTATGCCACCGTACTGGCAGAATGGCTATGTGTAGATATTCCCCTTGTGGAACAACATATCATGGACGGATATAAATATACCCCCGTAAACCTTGGCTTTAATTGTAGTGGAGTAGATTTCCCTGATATTGTTTACAGTGATGGCCAGCCCACACCTCCAACGCCGACAGATCCAACTGGGGAAAATCCAAATCCTGAATTGCTGGATGCCATCGTTCACAAACCTTTTTACCCAACAGATTCAACACCCCATATTTACCTTGAAATGCCTTTTAGCGGTCATGTGGACATCCAATTGTTCAACATCATGGGCCAGCATTTAGGAACGGTATATAATGAAATAATGTTGGAGGGTTCCATTGAAATCAATGTTAGGGAGAGACTGTCTACCTATTTGGCGTCAGGAAAATATATCTATAGAATACAAGTTCAGGATAAAAAACTTAGTAAATCCATAATGGTAGCTTAAAGTCACCCCCTACTTACTATGCGAGAAGGCCTTCGTAAATTCTGAATTCTTTTCAGGGTAACGAAGGCTTATTTTTTGAAGGAATACGCCAGCTGCAAGTAAAAATCTTTATTTTTGCAGCCTAATCCAAAAATAATGTCGCAGAACCTTCAAAAGCCAGCAAGATATACCATAACCGCAGCCCTTCCTTATACCAACGGACCTATACATATTGGCCATTTGGCAGGAGTTTATGTGCCGGCGGATATCTATGCCAGATACTTGAGATTAAATGGAAATGATGTGGCCTTCGTTTGCGGAAGCGACGAACACGGGGTCGCCATTTCCATGAAAGCCAAAAAAGAAGGTGTAAGTCCACAAAACATAATCGACAAATACCACGGTATTATTAAGCAATCCTTTCAGGATTTTGGCATTACTTTCAACAACTATTCAAGAACATCCGCGGAAGTCCACCATAAAACGGCCTCAGATTTCTTTGTGAAGCTATATGAACAAGGAGATTTTATAGAGGAGACTACCGAACAATTATATGACGAAGAGGCAAAGCAATTTTTGGCCGATCGTTTTGTAATCGGTACTTGTCCCAAATGTGGCCATGAAGAGGCTTATGGGGATCAGTGCGAAAATTGTGGTTCCACCTTAAATGCCACTGACCTGATCAACCCTAAATCGACCATTTCCGGGGCGGTACCCTCCCTAAAAGAAACCAAGCACTGGTTTTTACCTTTAGATCGGTATGAAGATTTCCTAAAGACCTGGATTTTGGAAGGCCATAAAAATGACTGGAAACCCAATGTATACGGTCAATGTAAATCTTGGATCGATGACGGATTAAAGCCAAGGGCGGTGACCCGTGATCTTGACTGGGGAATCCCGGTGCCAGTAGAAGGTGGGGAAGGCAAGGTATTGTATGTTTGGTTTGATGCTCCAATAGGCTATATTTCGTCTACCAAAGAATGGGCAGCCAGGGAAGGTAAGGACTGGGAACCCTATTGGAAGTCCAAGGACACTAAAATGGTACATTTTATCGGCAAGGATAATATTGTATTCCACTGTATTATATTCCCTAGTATGCTAAAGGCACATGGCGATTTTATTTTGCCAGAAAACGTGCCCGCCAACGAATTTTTAAACCTGGAAGGCAACAAACTTTCCACTTCCAAGAATTGGGCGGTATGGCTGCATGAGTATTTGGAAGAATTTCCCAATATGCAGGATGTACTTAGATATACCCTGACCGCCAATGCCCCCGAAACCAAGGACAACGATTTTACCTGGAAGGACTTTCAGGCTAGGAACAACAATGAATTGGTGGCCATTTACGGGAACTTCATCAACCGGGTAGTAGTGCTTACCAACAAGTATTACAATGGAATTGTGCCCACTCCAGGCACTTATAGCCAAGTAGATAAGGAGACCCTGGACGAGCTTAAAAAATATCCCGAGATCATTGCCAGTTCCATAGAAAGATACCGTTTCCGCGAAGCGGGACAGGAGGTAATGAATTTAGCGCGACTTGGCAATAAATATTTGGCCGATGAGGAACCCTGGAAAGTAATTAAACAGGATGAGGAAAGGGTAAAGACGATCATGTTTGTTGCCCTTCAAATAGCATCTGCTTTAGCGGTATTAAGTGAACCATTCCTGCCTTTTACCGCCGCCAAGCTTAAAAAAATCCTCAATATCTCCCAAAGCTCAACTGAGGATTCCCTTGAATGGAAAGACATATCGGAAAAAGAAGTATTGCTCCCAGCAGAACATCAGATCAATGAAGCCGAATTATTGTTCAGCAAAGTGGAGGACGAAACCATACAGGCCCAATTGGACAAATTGGAAGCTACCAAAAAAGAAAATGAAAACATGAACAAAGAAGTAGACCCACAAAAAGACACCATTACTTTTGATGATTTTATCAAACTGGACATGCGTGTAGGTACCATTATCGAAGCCGAGAAAATGCCGAAGGCAAAAAAACTTTTGGTCTTAAAAGTGGATACTGGACTGGATATAAGAACCATAGTATCCGGAATTGCTGAAAGTTTTTCGCCAGAGAACATCATTGGAAAAAAGGTAACCGTACTAGTGAATTTGGCTCCTAGGGCCTTACGTGGCGTGGAAAGTGAAGGCATGATTCTTATGACGGAAAATGCAGATGGCAAACTGGTATTTGTGAATCCGGATGAAGACGGGGTAGAGAATGGGGAAACTATAAATTAAGTCTGGACTCCGCTGTAACCTGACTAACTTAGAGTACGCCTGGTCTCCCAAATCCAGACTCTATTCACTGGTAAACCTGGGACCACAAAACGGTACAAATCTTATTGCTTTTGTATTGAAATATTTATATTGAATAATAATGTCAGGTTGAGCGGAGTCGAGACCTTCTCAAGTGTAACAATATGAAATTCAATTATGTATATATATTATTATGTTCGGATGAAATAACGTACACTGGTATCACAAACGACGTTGAGAGAAGGATTTATGAACACCTCAGGGGATTAAACAAGTCTTGTTTTACTTATTAAAGACGGCCTGTTAAATTAGTTTTTCAAAAAGAATTCAATGATTTGATGCAAGCCGTCTATTTTGAAAGAAAATAAAAAAATGGAGTGGAAAAAAGAAGTTGGCCTTGGCCAAAGGTCAATTTAATCTATTACAAATATTAGCTGAAAGTCGTAACGCTACCCATTCCGCTTTTAAACCGAAAAATGAAGATAAATAGGTCTCGACTCCGCCTGCCTTGCCGTCAGGCAGGCTCGACCTGACAAATCATGAACGACTTGAATACCGAAAGGTAAGCACGAACCAACAAACCATGGAAGAGATAAAATAAATAGCAATAATGCCCTTTAAAAAATTAACCAAAGCTGAAAAAAGTTTATAAAATATTATGTCCGGTCGAGCGAAGTCGAGACCTCCCTTAAAACAAATTACCCCATGAATCTTATATCCTACATTGTAAAAAACACCCAACTCCCAATAAAAGGAATAGAAAATACGGTTGCCCTGTTAAATGAGGATTGTACTGTACCCTTTATTTCCCGTTACCGTAAGGAACGGACCGGAAATTTGGACGAGGTACAAATTGGCGCCATTGTACAGTACAAATCACAATTTGAAGCTTTGGAAAAGCGCAAATTGGCCATCCTTAAATCCATAGAGGAGCAAGAGGAACTAAGCCCTGAGTTGTCCAAAAAAATAAATGATGCCGAGGACCTCACCACCTTGGAGGACCTCTATCTACCCTTCAAGAAAAAACGAAAAACCAAGGCAGAAACTGCTAAAAAAAATGGCTTGGAGCCATTGGCCAAAATTATTCTGGCCCAACGCACCGATGAAATCGATTTTGAGGCATCCAAATATATCAATGATGCCGTTCCCAACGAAGATGAAGCCCTAGAGGGAGCCCGTCATATAATTTCGGAATGGATCAATGAACGCAGTGATGTCCGAAATCAGATTAGGACCCAATTGGAAAAATTCGCCCTTATTTCTACCAAGGTTGTTGCTACGAAAAAAAACGATGAGAAAGCCCAAAAATTTAGGGACTATTTTGAATGGAGCGAACCGCTTAATCCGTGTCCATCACATCGACTACTGGCCATCCTGCGAGCCGAAAATGAAGGTTTTATTCGTGTCAAAATTGAAATTGACGAAGAGAAAGCCATCTCCAATATGGAGTATAGGATCATTAAAAGTAACAATAGCACAGCTCCCCATCTTCAAATGGCCATACAGGATGCCTATAAGAGGTTGCTATTCCCCTCCCTTTCCAATGAAATTCTAAAATCTGCCAAAGAAAAAGCGGATGAGTCTGCTATTCAGGTGTTTTCAAAAAACCTGAAACAACTCTTATTGGGGTCACCTTTGGGGGAAAAAAGGATTTTGGCCATAGATCCCGGCTTTAGAACGGGTTGTAAAGTTGTTTGCCTAAGCGCTCAGGGCGATTTGGAGCACAACGAGACCATTTACCCCCATGCACCGCAAAACGACAGTACAGGGGCTATAAAGAAAATTAGTTCCTTGGCGGACGCCTATAAGATTGAAGCGATAGCCATAGGTAATGGTACTGCCTCTAGGGAAACGGAGCAATTAATAAAGCGGATTCAATTCAAGAATAATATTGAGGTGTTTGTGGTCAGTGAGGCCGGGGCCTCTATTTATTCGGCTTCCAAAATTGCCAGGGAAGAATTTCCCAATTACGATGTTACCGTTAGGGGTGCCGTATCAATCGGGAGACGCTTGGCAGATCCTCTGGCAGAATTGGTTAAAATAGATGCCAAATCCATCGGGGTAGGACAATATCAGCATGACGTTGACCAGAATCTATTAAAAAACTCCTTGGACACGGTGGTGGAAAGTTGTGTAAATACCGTAGGTGTAAACATTAATACGGCCAGCGTACCCTTACTCAGCTATGTTTCCGGAATTGGCCCCAAACTGGCTGAAAATATTGTTGCCTATAGGAACGAAAATGGTGCCTTTACCAGCAGGAGCGAAATAAAAAAAGTACCACGTTTGGGAGAAAAGGCCTTTGAACAGGGAGCGGCATTTTTACGCATCAAGCAGGCAAAAAATCCTTTGGATGATTCCGCAGTACACCCTGAGAGCTATTCCTTGGTGCAAAAGATGGTGAAAGACCAAGGTGTTCCCCTTTCCGAAATAATAGGAAACAAGGAAGTTCTAAAAAAAATTGATCTAAAAAAATACTGTACCGAAAATGTGGGATTGCCAACGCTACAGGATATTGTAAAGGAATTGGAGAAACCGGGTCTGGACGTTAGGGAAAAGGCAAAGGTATTTACCTTTAATCAGAACATCAGGACAATTTCCGACCTAAAAGAAGGGCAATTACTGCCAGGAATAGTGAACAATATTACCAATTTTGGTTGTTTTGTAGATGTAGGCATCAAGGAAAGTGGACTGATCCATATCTCCAACCTGTCCGATAGTTTTGTAAAAGATGTGAACGAACATGTTAGCCTGCACCAACAAATTATTGTTAAGGTGCTAGAAGTGGACATTCCCAGAAAACGGATCCAATTGGCTTTGCACAAATAACTCCAAATCTTAAGTTAAGAGCTGGCAAAAAGAGTCTTTTATTTGTAACTTTAGGTAAAATTTAAAACTTATGTTGTCCGAAAAACTAGAAAAAGCGTTGAACGAACAGGTCCGCATAGAGGCGGAATCTTCACAGGTATATTTATCCATGGCCTCTTGGGCCGAAGGCAAAGGATTGGAAGGTATTGCACAATTTATGTACAACCAATCCGATGAGGAGCGTTTACATATGCTCAAGTTGGTAAAATACATCAATGAAAGGGGCGGGCACGCTTATGTATCTGCACTAAACGCACCAAAAACCGACTTTGGCAGTTTTCAGAAAATGTTCCACGAGTTATTGGAGCATGAAATTTTTGTATCGGACAGTATCAACGAATTGGTACATGTAACCCTACAGGAAAAGGATTATGCAACCCATAATTTTCTTCAATGGTATGTAGCCGAACAAATCGAAGAAGAAGCCTTGGCCCGTAATATTTTGGACAAGATAAACCTCATTGGCAATGACAAAGGCGGGCTGTATTTGTTTGATCGTGACATACAGCAAATTACCGCCAACAGCGCTGCCATCACGCCTCAATAATGGGCTTAAAATAAAGTGCATGCACCCTTTAAGGGACCAGCACAGCTAAAGAGTTATTGAACTTGAATCCCCGCCATAAGGCGGGGTTCATTCTTTTATGCGCTTACCATACTGCGACAGCTTTAAAAATGCTAACCCTCGAATAATTTAACATTTAATCTTATTTAGATTTAATTAAAATAAATACTTTTGCCCAGTTATTATTCTAATTTCCAGTGGGCAAAAAAAAGAAACAGGACAAAAAGGTTGAAAAAAAGCTAAAAAAAGCTTTAAAAAAGGAGCAAAAAGCGGCTTTAAAAGAAATGGTTCCGTACGGCTGTAAAACCAAATGCTGTGATAAGTATAAAAAGTCGGAATCCAAAAGATGCAATCGTTGTCCTTGTTTTGATCTAATGAAGAAAGTGGCTTAAACTTTAATTCATGTTTCTTAGCCAAAATTCCGCATTTAATTTTCTTCTGATAGGTGCTATATGGTCTTACAAATGTAGAATAGCGAACTATCCACTAATCCAAAATCTTCCTTTTTGAAGTGTTGCCCATCAAAATTAGAGCAACTTGTGTGATTTAGCTCATGTCAATTCTATCTAAGGGTATTCGTGAACCTAACTTGCTCCTTTTAGGTCGAAATGACTTTAGCAGTCACTTCGACATGAGCCCTTTTTGGGGGCGATTGAGAAGTCGCACAAATAACTTTTAAAATTCCAGTTCCCTAAGCTTTTAGCCAGAAACAGAAAGTTACATCCTTATAAATTTGATTAATCATTGGGGGAGCTTATGGAATTTGTCCCTTTAGGTACCGATGACGACATAGGCTAAAACCAAAATAGACAAGCAATGACCTTAGCAAGGGCTCCTTACCAGGGACCTCTCCCTAACCCTCCCCCAAGGGGAGGGAATTTGTTAGAATATGGCAAATATAAATTTGAGCTGGAATTTTTCCCTTAAGGTACCGATGACGCATAGGCTAAGACCAAAATAGACAAGCAATGACCTTAGAAAGGGCTCCTTACCATGGACCCCTCCCTAACCCTCCCCCAAGGGGAGGGAATTTGTTAGAATATGGCAAATATAAATTTGAGCTGGAATTTTCCCCCCTCCTTTGGAGGGGGCTAGGGGGAGGACTTTTTGTCACTTCGACAGAGTCCTTTTTCAGGACGACGAGAAGTCGCACAAGTAACTTTTAAAATTCCAGTTCCCTAAGCTTTTAGCCAGAAACAGAAAGTTACATCCTTATAAATTTGATTAATCATTGGGGAGCTTATGGAATCTGTCCCTTTAGGTACCGATGACGACATAGGCTAAAACCAAAATAGACAAGCAATGACCTTAGCAAGGGTTCCTTACCATGGACCCCTCCCTAACCCTCCCCCAAGGGGAGGGAATTTGTTAGAATATGGCAAATATAAATTTGAGCTGGAATTTTCCCCCCTCCTTTGGAGGGGGTTAGGGGGAGGACTTTTTGTCACTTCGACAGAGTCCTTTTTCAGGACGACGAGAAGTCGCACAAGCAACTTTTTAAATTCCAGTTCCCTAAGCTTTTAGCCAGAAACAGAAAGTTACATCCTTATATATTTGATTAATTATTGGGGAGCTTATGGAATCTGTCCCTTAAGGTACCGATGACGACATAGGCGAAAACCAAAATAGACAAGCAATGACCTAAGCAAGGGCTCCTTACCTTGGACCCCGCCCTAACCCTCCCCCAAGGGGAGGGAATTTGTTAGAATATGGCAAGTATATATTTGAGCTGGAATTTTTCCCCCTCCTTTGGAGGGGGCTAGGAGGAGGACTTTTTGTCACTTCGACATGTGCCCTTTTTGGGGCGATTGAGAAGTCGCACAAATAACTTTTAAAATTCCAGTTCCCTAAGCTTTTAGCCAGAAACAGAAAGTTACATCCTTATAAATTTGATTAATCATTGGGCAGCTTATGGAATTTATCTTTCAAGGTACCGATGACGACATAGGCGAAAACCAAAAAATAGACAAGCAATGACCTTAGCAAGGGCTCCTTACCATGGACCCCTCCCTAACCCTCCCCCAAGGGGAGGGAATTTGTTAGAATATGGCAAATGTAAATTTGAGCTGGAATTTTTCCCCCTCCTTTGGAGGGGGTTAGGGGGAGGACTTTTTGTCACTTCGACAGAGTCCTTTTTCAGGGCGATTGAGAAGTCGCACAAATAACTTTTAAAATTCCAGTTCCCTAAGCTTTTAGCCAGAAACAGAAAGTTACATCCTTATAAATTTGATTAATTATTGAGGAGCTTATGGAATTTATCTTTTAAGGTACTGATGACGACGTAGGCGAAAACCAAAATAGACAAGCAATGACCTAAGCAAGGGCTCCTTACCATGGACCCCTCCCTAACCCTCCCCCAAGGGGAGAGAATTTGTTAGAATATGGCAAATATAAATTTGAGCTGGAATTTTCCCCCCTCCTTTGGAGGGGGTTAGGGGGAGGACTTTTTGTCACTTCGACAGAGTCTCTTTTCGGGATCTCACAAACCAAAGCTAGACATTGTATACTAATTGCTTTCCCAGGGCTTGGGTCTACAATCCCTTCCGTCTCCCCCGCTAATATCGGTGGATCCACCTTCCCTTAACCAAGGGAAGGAACCAATTATTGAACTTATAGTTTCACTGCCACATCCAGAAAAATAAAAAAATGCTCCTTCCCCTAAAGAGGGGAAGGTGGGTTCGACAAAGGAGAAGCCGGAAGGGGTGAGAAGCGCAAACCTTTGCTTTGAAGGAGGAAATTGCTTCGTCATTATAGTTCCTCCCAATGAAGATTAATAAACGCAAATCCTAAAAGCAAAAGAAGTAACCCAATAGACCCCAAAAAAGACCCAACAGATTACTTCTTGCTTCATGCCTATATCCGGTATAGACTTCCTAATATAATTGACCAGCCTATTTCCCCAACATCAGGAGTTCGTTACAGCGAATTTCGGTGATGTACCTTTTTTCGCCTTCCTTGGTTTCATAAGACCGTGTGGTCAATTTTCCTTCTACGGCAACTTCCTTGCCCTTGTTGAGATAGTTTTCCACAATTTCAGCGGTCTTGCCCCAGGCCACAACATTGTGCCATTGGGTATCCGTAACCTTTTCGCCTTTGGCATTTTTGTAGGTCTCATTGGTAGCAATGGCGAATTTTGCCAATTTGCCACCCCCGTCCAGATTAATAATTTCTGGATCGTTACCCAAGTTCCCAATCAACTGTACTCTGTTTCTAAGTGCGTTCATAATACATAATTTTTAAATCCCGAATCCACTCCGGGAAAGGTTAAACAGTTAATGATTTTTGATGGAACAAACTTAGCTACCCAAGCAAATGTTATTCGGTTGAAAAGTATTTAATTTCGTTTGTAAACATTTGTAGTCGTTTGTGCATGATTATAGTTCCCTCTGTATAAAGAGAAATCTTTGGAAAGTTAATTGCACTAGCTAAACGTCAACATCATGGAATAAATATATAAGTTTAGTTGAAAGAGCTTATCCAGCTTATGGTGATCAAATGAGTTTATTTAATGATGAAAATTAGTTTAGTGTGGTATAGATAAAATAATGAAAGAAACAAAACATGCAAAAATTAGTGCATCCATATTATCCTTACCTTTGTAATATGAAACAAACAAAGCCCCTATTTAGGAGCTTTATAATACAGTAGATTCCATCATTAGGAGTCAATTAGACTAAGGTTTAAGAAGTGTGCCGTCTCTCATTAGGATAGGGCTTTCAAAACTAAAGTCGGAAACGTCGAAGTTCACACCTTCGGCGTTTTTTCATTTCCACAAAGATACAAAATTTACAAATACAATAGACTTTTTCACTGGAACTGGTAGTTTTTTAGTTGCGTTTCACAATGATATTTTAATAGGATACCCTCCTTGTCCCACAATGTATATAGTTCCCCATATTACGGTTTATAAACGCCACAGCGATAAATCAATGGAATCCCTTATATTTAAAATGAAATAATCCTTTCAAAAATGAAAACATGGAGACCTTATTAAACATCCTTATAGCTATTATAGCCCTTGAACACCTGTATATTTTATATATGGAAATGTTTGCCTGGGAAACCTTGGGCAAAAAAAATTTTAGAAAAGCACTTCCGGAGCATATGTTTAAACCCACCAAAGGCCTGGCTGCAAACCAAGGACTCTATAATGGCTTTTTGGCAGCAGGACTCATATGGACATTTTTTATCGAAGACCAAACTTGGAGTACAAACATCTCCATTTTCTTTTTATGTTGTGTAGCCATTGCCGGTATTTTTGGTGCGCTGACCGCCAGTAAGAAAATATTTGTTGTCCAGGCCCTCCCCGCAATTATAGCGCTCTTATTACAGTTGTTAGTTTCTTACTCTGTTTAAGTTAATTAAGGTCCAAATAATAAAAAGAAGCAGTATCAGGTTGCCCTACCGTAAGAATTACTTCCGTTGACCTTTGCCCCCATAATAAATAATAAAATGCCCAAAATTCAAGTAGCCGCATGAACACCCCATTTATTACCGACCGAAGCTTTAAGGTTATGGATTTTACCACCAAACGCCTGGAGAAGGGCGAATATGAAAACTGCGTATTTGACTCCTGTAGCTTTTCCAAAGGGGATATATCCAACATCGCCTTTATGGAATGCAATTTTACCGATTGCGACCTAAGCAATGTAAACCTAAAAAATACCACCTTTAAGGAAGTAGTCTTCAAAAAGAGCAAACTACTAGGAATACATTTTGACCATTGTAATGATTTTCTACTTTCCTTTAATTTCCATGATTGCACCTTGGACCTGTCCTCTTTTTATAAATTGAAACTCAAGAGTACTACCTTCAATAATTGCAAAATGATTTCAGTCGAATTTACGGAAACCGACCTAACCGAAACCATATTCGATTCCTGTAATCTTGAAGGTGCCCTCTTTGAAAATTGCAATCTGGAGAAAGTCGATTTCCGAACGGCCTTGAATTATTCCCTGGATCCTGAAAAGAATAAAATTGCCAAAGCCAAATTCTCCAAGGAAGGTGCCCTGGGCTTATTAAAGAAGTACAATATCCAAATCACCTAAACCCTAACAAAGAATTAATCGTTTGTAATCGGATAATTTGTACCTTATTGGTCCTAAAACGGATTCACAAATGAAATGGACCCTAATCCTTTTACTCTTTGTCTATATTCCTTCTTTTGGTCAGAATACCATTTCCTTTACCAACAACAACCCCCCTCCCAAGGCCAGCCTATCCGATGTGGCATGGATAGCAGGACACTGGAAGGGAGAGGCCTTTGGCGGAATAACCGAGGAAATATGGAGTCCACCTTTGGGAGATTCCATGATGTTCGTGTTTAAATTGGTTGTGGACGAAAAAGTGGCCTTTTATGAGGTTGGCCATATTAGACAGGAAGGGGAAACGCTTATCCTTAGACTAAAGCACTTTAATAGCAATTTGACAGGTTGGGAGGAAAAGGACAAGACGGTGGACTTTAAATTGGTGAAATTAGAGGGGAATCGGGTTTATTTTGACGATTTTACCTTCGAGAAAATAAATGAGTCAGAAATCAATATTTATGTTGTTATTGAACAGGAAAATGGTTCCAAAGAAGAGGTAAAATTTAATTATAAAAAATGACCCTAAATAAAGTACACCATATTGCCATCATATGCTCGGATTATAAAACATCCAAAAAATTCTATGTGGAAGATCTAGGCCTGGAACCCCTGCAAGAAATTTATAGGGAAGACAGGGACTCCTACAAATTGGATTTGGCATTGCACGGAAATTACATCATAGAACTATTCTCATTTCCCAAACCACCTCCCAGATCCACTAGACCAGAGGCAACCGGATTAAGGCACTTGGCCTTTGAGGTGGATGATCTGCAATCCCAATTGTTGGAATTATCCAAAAAAGGCATTGTGGCAGAACCTGTTCGCACTGACGAGTTTACCCAAAAAAAGTTCACTTTTATATTCGACCCTGATAATTTACCCATAGAACTATATCAAAAATGAAGGATATAACGGAGTATATAGACGATTTTTATAGTCATTTCCCACGCCAGAACGGAGTTCTTCCATGGGAAATTACCCCATACATATCAACTATTATATCCAAGAAGATCCTGGAGCTTAATACTGATGATTATGCCATTGCAGCTGGTATTGCCATCCATAAAACCGCCATTATCGAAAAAGGGGTAATTTTAAAAGAGCCCGTTATTATATCCGGAAACTGCTTTGTTGCAAGCCACGCTTATCTGCGCGGAGGAGTGTTTTTGGGCGAAGGGGTTCGGATAGGTCCGGGAAGTGAGATTAAGTCCAGTTTTATTGGCAATAATTCGGCCATGGCCCATTTTAATTTTATTGGAGACAGCATAATTGGGGGGCATGTAAATTTTGAGGCGGGAGCACTTATTGCCAACCACTATAACGAAAGGTTGGACAAGACCATTTGGGCCCAAGTAAAGGGTAGCAGGACCAATACCGGCTCCGTTAAATTTGGCGCTTTGGTCGGAGACAATTCAAGAATAGGAGCCAATGCCGTACTTTCTCCCGGCACCATATTGCCCAAGGGATCCATAGTAAAACGATTGGAGCTTATAGAACAAAATAACTGAAGGAACCATGGAAAAAAAATGCTTGGAATGCGGAGATAAAATTTTGGGCAGGATAGACAAGAAATTCTGTTCGGACTATTGCAGAAATGCCTACAATAATAAGCTGAACAAAGACAGTAAAAACCTGGTTAGGAACATAAACAACCGCCTGCGCAAAAATTACAGAATCCTGGATAGTTATCCTCTAACCGAGGGCAAGACCAAAACTACCAAGACCAGATTAATGGACAAGGGTTTCGATTTTGAATATATCACCAATTTATATACCACCAAAAAGGGAACCACCTACTATTTTGTATATGATCTAGGGTATCTTCCGTTGGACAATGATTATTATATGATAGTGAAAAGGGAATAGGGGCTAACTTAATAAAGAATGCCCTTGAACAATTGCTAGAAGCTGTTCAAAGGCAAAAAAATTATGGGTGTCGTTGTTTTGTTAGGTGTCAGCTTCAATGCGAAGCAAAAATAGTTTACTACTTATAGTTATGTCCACTTAATTTAAGGGCTGCAATTACAATATCCTTGCGACTAATTTGCCCTACCAAAATCCCGTTTTTCATTACTGGTAATCTTCTTCTTTTATGCTTGTCAAATATGCCGGCGGCATCAAAAATAGACATATCGTGAGGTATGGTCTCCACCTCTTTTGTCATGAATCGCTCAACACTCTTGTCCAAGATAGGTTGATTAAAATAACGGCTTTCCGAAATCTGTTTCATACAATCCGCCTCGGAGATTATACCCACCAAGAATCCGTTGTTATCTAATACCGGACCTCCAGAGATATGATATTTGGCCAAATGCTCCATAACCGTTAAAATAGATTGATCAGGACTAAAGGTGATCAGTTTTTTTGTCATATAGTCCTCTACTAAAATGGGAGCATCAAATTCCTTTTTTACGACCTTGCGAACTCCCTGAAAACTTTTTATTCCCATACCGTTTATTTTTAGGTTAATTTGAAAGATAGTATTTTTTAAATAATTACACAACTATTTAAGATTTAATCGATTGTATTGATAAATATTAGATTAAAATGTTGCGTATAATTTAAAATGAAAAAATCCTAAAAACCAAAAATTATTGGTTATACCGCACACTTTAATGTAATACAGGGATAATTTCTTACTTTTAAGTTTTTACCAAATTCTATGAAGCAATATTCTTCTGCCATCACCCTTCTCCTTGTTCTGCTTGCCATCTATTGGAGCTTTGAAGCCTCCATGCCAAGCTACACTCCGGACACCAATATTGAAAATATTTCATTTTCTACGGATAGGGCGCTTGTCCATGTAAAAAATATGTCCAAAAAACCACACGCCGTGGGTTTTCCTGCCCATTCCGAGGTTAGGGAATATATTATATCGGAATTGACCAAGCTGGGACTGGAAACATCTACCCAACAAGGTTATACCGCAGGGGACTGGGGAAATTTTAGCAGTGCAACCAATATATTGGCCAGGATAAAAGGCAGCGAAAAGGGAAAGGCCCTTCTTTTACTTTCACATTATGATAGTAATCCCCATTCATCTTTGGGTGCCAGCGATGCCGCCAGTGGGGTGGCAACCATATTGGAAGGGGTAAGAGCCTTCCTAGAGCAAAATAAAACACCTAAAAACGATATCATTATTCTAATTTCTGATGCCGAGGAATTAGGGCTTAACGGAGCTGATCTATTTGTAAACCATCATCCATGGGTAAAGGAAGTAGGATTGGTTTTGAATTTTGAGGCAAGGGGCAGTGGCGGACCCTCCTATATGTTACTGGAAACCAATAGGGGAAATTCCAAGGTCATAGATGAGTTTATTAAGGCTAATCCAAAATACCCTGCAGCCAATAGCTTGGTATATAGTGTTTACAAAATGCTTCCCAATGATACCGACCTTACCGTGTTTAGGGAAGACATGGACATAGAAGGACTCAATTTTGCCTTTATTGACGACCATTATGACTACCATACCGCTCGTGATAATTATGAGCGTCTGGATCGCAATACCCTTGCCCACCAAGGCAGTTATCTGATGCCCTTGCTGAAGCATTTTAGCAATTCCGACCTCACCAACTTAAAAAGCCCAAACGATTCCATATATTTCAATATTCCATTCTTCCGACTGGTCTCTTATCCCTTCGATTGGATTTTCCCAATGCTGGCACTTGCAATAGCAGGCTTTCTGGCCCTTTTGTTCCTCGGACTTAGAAATAGTTCCTTGGAAATTAAAGAAATTGGAAGGGGCTTTGTTCCCCTGTTCATAATTTTGGCCATTAACGGGCTGGTCGGTTATTTTGGCTGGACTGTTCTTAAAAATATTTACCCACAATACCAGGATATCCTTCATGGTTTCACTTATAACGGTTATGCCTACATAGCGGCTTTTGTTCTATTTTCAGTGGCAGTCGGTTTTTGGGCCTATCATAAATTTGGAAAGGCACAGACTCAAAACCTCTTAATTGCCCCATTGTTTCTATGGCTAATTCTATGTGCCCTGGTTGCCGTATATTTAAAAGGTGCCAGCTTTTTTGTAATCCCCGTATTCGCATTGCTCGCCTCCTTGCTTATCCTAACACATCAAAAATTGCCCAGTCCTTATCTGTTGTTGATTTTGGCTTTGCCGGCCATATGGATCTACTCCCCGCTTATTAAAATGTTCCCCGTGGGGCTCGGCCTTAAAATGATGATCACCGCTACCCTTTTGACCTCTTTGGCATTTTTCCTGTTGCTTCCTCTTTTTGGGCCCCTAAAGAACAAAAACCGCCTAGCCTATTTATTTCTAATACTCTGTTTTGGTTTTCTGTTGTCCGCCCACTTTTCATCGGGTTTTAATAAAGAAAATGCCAAACCTACCAGTTTGGTCTATATACTGGACGCCGACAAAAACACTGCGCAATGGGCCACTTATGACCATGTGCTATCCAGTTGGACATCACAGTACGTAGAGGCCAATAAGGCAGAGCCCAAAAATCCAAGCTATGATATCTTAAGCAGTAAATATGGAACAGGGTTCACTTTCATGTCAGAAGCTCCGGTAAAAAACATTGCCCCTCCTAAAATAGAAACTACCTTGGATACCATTATTGGCGACCATAGAAAATTGGAAATATGTCTTACGCCACAGCGAAGCACCAACCGTTTGGAAATATTTACGAATGATGTAGAAATTACTAAGGCCACTATAAATAGGATTGAACTATCCGAGTACTATCTTAAGAACAGGAAAAACAGTAAGTTGGTCACCCACTATGTCAGCAATAACGATTATACCGAATTACAGATCACTATCCCCAAAGAAAGTGCTTTGGAACTGACCCTATATGAGGCCTCCAACGATCTATTGAACAATCCCCTATTTACAGTGCCCCCAAGGCCAGAAAACAATATTCCTATGCCATTTGTCCTAAACGATGCTATTTTGGTAAGCAAAAAGATAAAATTTTGAACAAAAAGATCGGGGTTCTAGGTTGTGGATGGCTAGGTCTACCTTTGGCCAAATCCCTTGTGGCTGATAAACATACCGTGTTTGGGACAACCACTTCCGGTTCCAAAATAGCGGTATTGCAGAAAGCGAATATAATAGCATACACCATAGGTCTAACGGAAAATGGCATTGAAGGACAGATTGAAAACTTTTTAGGGGAATTGGACGTCTTGATCATCAATGTTCCTCCAAGGCTACGTTCGGCTCCTAAAGAGAGTTTTATAAAAAAAATGCTGTATTTATATGACGCAATAAAAAACACCGCGCTGGCCCGCATAATTTTTATAAGCAGTACCTCTGTTTATGGGGACATCGACGGGCTTGTCACAGAAGACTCCCCTACCCGACCCAATACAGAATCTGGCAGGCAACTTCTGGCTGCGGAAAATATTTTTTTGAACGATGGGGCCCTGAATACCACCATTATACGATTTGGAGGCCTAATTGGCCCTTCCAGGCACCCGGTAACCCATCTTGCCGGCAAAACCGAACTTACCAATGGCAATGACCCGGTAAATCTCATACATCTTTACGATTGTATCGGGATTATCAAGATGGTCCTAAATGGGAATTGGGAAAATAAAGTAATTAATGGAGTGTATCCCCACCATCCTACAAAGCAGGCTTATTATACTTCGGAAGCAATAAAAAGAGGGCTTTTGCCACCCAGTTACATCAAGAATTTAGAAAAAATAGGAAACAAAAGCATTGAAAGTAAGTATTTAAATGTTAAAATATACCCTTATAACACCTCAATTGTAAGTTAATTCACCACACTTTTTTGAACTTTCACAACAAAGTCATCCAGTTTTGGTTAAATTATATCCTTGATTATTAACCGTTTATCGATTAGTCCGTATCTTTAAGTAAACGAATAAATTCAATTATCATGGAAAATTCAGGTCTAAAAACAAGAGTACTTACCGAAATTGAAAATTTAATTTCCAAAAGCTGCTCCAAAAGCAAAATGTCCCAAAAATTTCAAAATCTGCATGTTGCCATATTGAAAAAATATTACAATGCAGCAGATGTATCCATAGACTACCACAGAAAGAGAGTCATTATGGATATTGTTATGGATGATAGCTGTTATGACCCAAAAAAAGTGAATTCCAGCCTTCCTATTCTTAGGGCAAATTTACTTTTTAAGAATTTAAAGGAGTTTTTAAGTTCTAGCTTGGACAAGGACAACGTGAGCATTGCATTTTATGCCAGATTATTAAGGGCATACGAAAACAGGAATGTTACGCTTACCGTCGTTTAAACAAGACCCAGACCAACCATATTAGAAAAAAGGGTGCCGATCGGCATCCTTTTTTATTACCTATCCAAGGTTTAAGACATTCCTTAACAAATGGTTAGAAATAATTTACTAGTTTTGGCACACTAAAATTTAGAACAATGAAGAAAATTGTACTGATTCTGCTAGTTATGGCAGGATTTACAGCAAATGCACAGACAAAAAGTGATTTGCTTAAACATTATGAGGCCTATTATGACCAAATGAGACAACAGGGGGATATAAATGGTGTAATTAGCGCCATAACCCACCTAAACATACTTTCCCCAAGCAAAGAGCGCAATGATACCTTGGCTTACATTTACACCACGGACAATCAACATTTACAGGCGCTAAACACAATCGGGATTGAAAAAAACGAATCTGACTCGGATTTGGCGGTCCAGGTAAAAGCTATTTCCTTAAAGGCATTGAACCAACCAAAGAGGGCCTTGGAACAGTTTGAAATTCTTAATAAGAGAGGACCAAATCCATATTTAGCATATGAATTGGCAGATTTAAAAATTCAGACCGGTGACAATGAAGGTGCAGCCGTCAATATTGAATATGGAATTGCCAATGCCAAAGACGATATGAAATATGCATTCTATGAAAGGCAACAGCCATACGAGGTTGCTTTAAAGGCTGCCTTTATCCATTTGAAGGCCCTGGTAGAATTCAATAAAGATCAAAACGACATAGATGGAGCTCTGGCTACCATTGATGAAGCATTAAAAATAGATCCCAATTTTAATTTGGCCAGTCTAAGCAGACAAGCTTTACAGTCCAGAAAGGACAAAATTGAAAATAAAGAAACCAAGGAATAGCCAATATCTGCGCGCGTTTAAGAGCATAAAAAAACCACTGTACAACAGTGGTTTTTTTATGCTTTAAAGATTATAAGCTCCCCATTTTCACAGAGATTTACTGTTTAATTAACTCTTCAATAATCCTGTCATCCTTTTCCTGTTTGATCAGGATTACCTCGGAGACATTTTCATTGGGAATCACGAGAGACAATACATAGTGCGCTATTTTCCAATCCCCGGACTCCTTTCTTAGCACCCCGGAGCCGCGACATAATTTCATCTGGGTATCCAACAATTCATCAAACCAAGCATAATCCCCCTCATCATTGACGTATATTTGCCGTTCCACGGCTTTGAAGTTCCACGCCTTTCCCTTATCAAAATGAGGCTTTGCATAGGCCTTAAATTCTTCGATCTGCCAATTCTCGGAAGCATCCGTACCAATAAACACGGCATCGGAAGTCATTAAATTAAAATAGGCATCAAAATCGGCACTTCCTGCCGCTCTATGCCAGCTATCCAAGATGTTCCCTATTTCTTTTTTATCCATTTGCACCTGAGACCTGAGCTGCAAGGACCAAAGGACTGCAAACACAAGCAGCAGGGCCCTACTCACTCAAAATTAGGGTAGTGTCCAATTGGCTATTGACAATAACATTGAACTGGTTCCTAAATGCATTATAAGCATCGATCATTTCTATAGTGGAGGCTTTGGTACCCGACCTATACTCCAAATTTCCCTTTGTTTTAAGAATATAGGTCTTAAAGACCTTTTGCCTGCTCTTAATCTGGGGCTTATCAAATGTTGCCGGATATGTAGATGCTTCCAGTGTTTTTTGTTTCTCGATCAAGTCTTCAATGACCAATTCCAAATCCTCCCTATTCGCCACCCTATACAACGATTCAAAAGTAGTTTCCAAACCATTAAATTCCTGCCATTCCTTTAGAATAGTCAGGGCCTGATCATTAATTTCATTGGGTTTGGGGAGTGAATCCACACTGAAAAATTCTTCTGCCTTTTCTATAACGGCCTCTGTGCTTGCCTGCTGTTTACAAGAGCCCAACATTATGAAAACAATGAGGTAAAACAATATTCTTCCCATAGGGCGAAGGTACAAATTTTAATAAACGCCAGCTTTGGCAGCATTTAAATTTAACTAGGTTTTAATTCAAAAATCAGTCCAATCATTGAGTGATATAGCCAAATTGGGAAGGCATGAACATTGGCCACACCTTCCCAATTTATTTTATTTCCTCTCAAAACTAGCGGCTAGGAGTTAAATTTAATCTTAGTTTCTATAGCCCTGATCATAATACTGGCAATATCCTTCCCTGTAGCATTTTCAATTCCCTCCAATCCCGGGGACGAATTTACTTCAAGCAACAAGGGCCCTTTGTTGGAACGGATGATGTCCACACCGGCAACTGCCAGGTTTAGGACTTTGGCCGCCTTTACCGCCAACTTCCTTTCCTCGGAAGTAATTTTTATAATTGATGCCTTGCCTCCTTGGTGCAGGTTAGCACGGAATTCCCCTTTTTCGGCTTGGCGCTGTATTGAGGCCACTACTTTTCCGTTGACCACAAAACAGCGGATATCCTGGCCGTTGGCTTCTTTTATGAACTCTTGCACCAAAATATTGGTCTGCACACTTTTAAAGGCGTTGATAACACTTTCAGCGGCCTTGTTTGTTTCTGCCAAAACTACGCCCTTACCTTGGGTACTTTCCAATAGTTTTATAATCAAGGGAGCCCCGTTGACCATCCTGATAAGATCTTTGGTATCCATGGGAGATTTGGCAAATCCGGTAATAGGGATATGTATATCATTTTTGGAAAAAAGTTGGGATGCGAACAATTTATCCCTGGACTGGGTTATGGCTTCTGCCGAATTTAAACAATACACCCCAAGATTATCGAACTGCCTTATCAAGGCACAGCCGTAAAAGGTAACCGCCGGTTTTATCCTAGGAATTATGGCATCGAACTCATTTAATATGTTCCCTCCCCTATATCTGATCTCCGGTGAATTAGCATCCAGTTTCATATAGGCGTGCTCCACATTTAAAAATACCATATCATGACCCAAGGCCTCACCGGCTTCCATTATTCGCTTATTGCTGTACAACATTGGGTTACTGGCCAACAATGCAATTTTAAGCCCCGTTTTCTCCTTAAAATGAGAGGAATATCTCTGATTTATTTCAGTTGCTGTGAACTCCCCCATATTAAAACTTATCGCGGGGTTCACCACAAAACGTTCATTTAGCGCCTCCCTGCCCAACAGCATACGGTATTCCATAGTATCCCTGTTGGCCAAGGTGAGTTCAATTTCGAAGGTAAGGCTGCCTACCCTTACCGGGGTCCTTATCACATAACGCTCCTCCGATATCCCTGAAGAACTCTTAACCGTCCTTCTGTCTACCAAACGCGCCTTGCAGTCTATATTGATACCCCTATTGTCCTGTAAGGGGTTAACCTCGAACTTTACCCATTCGTGGGCCCCTTTGGTATACACTTTTATATTATTTGCCTGTATGGACGAGGTTTTTGCCCCGGAATCTACCCTGGCCTTTATAGCGGGAATCTCCAAATCCTCAAATACACACCATTCCTCACTACCAATAATATCCAGGTCCTTATACTTCATTTCTATGTCTAAATTTTCTTTTTAATTAATTGCAAAATAAAACACTTGACCCCTGGGAATCAAGAATTATTGATTATTAATTTATTAAATAACGGTTGGCTTTCGGAGATAATCCTGAAAATCAGGACAAGAACATCTCTTTAGGCTTTTTGAAACATTTAAATTCTACCATGTGTCCATTTGGATCCTGAATAAAAAAGGACTTATGCTCCCCTATTTTGTCCTTTAAAAAAACGACCTCGGTGGTAAGTTCATATTCCGACTTTGTTAATTTGGCATGCAAATTATTCCAGGTACTTTCATCCACAATTACCCCAAAGTGAAAAGATGGAAGCACCGTATCTTCAAACTTATAGGTCTTAAAGGTAAAATTAAAAATGCCGGCTTTGGTAAACGTAATCTGGTTTCCAAAGAGATTGATATCCAGCCATCGGGAAGAGTGCCTTCCCAATTCGGCACCGATGACGTTTACGTAGAAATCTTCTGTTTTGCTTATGCTTAGGCAGGGCAGTGACATATGGAAGGGTGCATTTTTCATCTATTTAAATTTAATTTATAATAATTGAAACATCCCGACACCTAATCGGGTGCAATTCGCCATTAAACATCCACTCCCGCTAATTATTCGGTGCTTTAAGGTAGTATAAAGGCTTATTTCAAATGGCTTTATTATAATAATGACGCTTTAACTAAGGTAGTAAAAAGATCAATTACAATTTACTCCACAATCTAAATACAAAAAGATCCAGAACCTCCACCAAAATTAGGATAATAATGACCCACTCCAACCTACTGCTTTCCCTATGGTCCCAGATATCTTTGAACAACTCCAGGTTTTCCTTAATGATTCCCAATTGTTCGTGTATATTTCTATACCTTATCTTTAGGTCGAAGGTTTGTTTCAGTTCCAGGTTTAACCTATTCAGCTGCTCATTTTCCCAAGTACTTTCCGGCTCATCAAAAATATATAGGTTCTCTGAAATCTGATTTTTTATATTCAGGACCTTCCCTATAAACTTCTTGAGTTTGATTCCCGAAATGTTCAACTTTCCCTTTTTTTCCAAATATTGGGTGTGTTCATTGGTTTCTTCCAATAACTGTTGGGTAATTTCGGAATATTGGTCCAAGGCCACGGATTGGGAAGTATTCAGCATTACCAATCTAATAAACTCGGAATCAAAACTGGGCAGGATTACTTTATCGAAAGCCACCTTTTGGTGGCCTTCGATTATTTCTACTTGTATTGTTTCTGTAAATTGGGGAGCAATTTTCTCCTTGGTAATAGCGGAAAGGGCGTCTAGAACCTTTGCTTTTTCATCCTCGGAATGATTAAAAAAGGATACCAGACCATATTGAAAGATATAGACGAATTTTTTTTCGCCATTTTTCAAATAGAGTTCATCACTGTCCGAAAACAATATTTTTAAAGGCAATTGGGATTTACATTGCCTAATATTGATCGAAGATGCTATATGAACGGCAACAACCTCAAACATCACGCGTTAATCATCGTCATCATCTCCCTCTACTCCTTCCAGATCCACATCTGGAATAGCCTCTGGATCGTCATCGTCAAAATCCTCATAATCATCCTCATCGTAATTGGCCATAGTCTTTTCCAACTTGGCACTAATCTTGACAAGATATTTAGTATCCTCGGTGGTCACCTCAACGGCCTCAATACGCTCTCCTTGCGCATTCTTGAAGGAGATGATATTAAGATCGTCGTACCCATCCGGATACTTCTCAACCAAAAGTTTCAAAACTTCGGGAGTAAGTTTTTTAAAGTCTACAATAACTCTTTTTAAATTGTCCATATACTACATGTCTAATAGGTACGCAAAAATTAAGGGCGCAACAATGGTTGCATCACTTTCAATTATAAACTTAGGGGTGTTTATATCCAATTTTCCCCAGGTAATTTTCTCATTCGGCACTGCCCCGGAGTAGGAACCGTAACTTGTGGTAGAGTCACTAATTTGGCAAAAATAACTCCAAAACGGCGTATCTGTCCTTTCAAGATCTTGGTACAACATAGGCACCACACAAATTGGGAAATCTCCGGCAATTCCACCACCTATCTGAAAAAATCCGATCCCTTTTTCAGAATTGGCGGTATACCAATCTGCCAGAAAGGTCATATATTCAATCCCGGACTTCATGGTGCTGGCCTTTAACTCCCCCTTTACCACATAGGAGGCAAAGATATTCCCCATGGTACTGTCTTCCCAACCTGGGCAAACTATGGGCAAATTCTTCTCGGCTGCGGCGTACATCCACGAATCCTTAAGATCTATCTCATAATACTCTTCCAAAACCCCGGAAAGCAACAATTTGTACATAAACTCATGTGGCAAATATCTTTCTCCGGCGTCCTCAGCTTTTTTCCAAATTTCAAAAATATGCTTTTGCAGCCTTCGGAAGGCTTCGTGCTCCGGAATACAGGTATCCGTTACCCTGTTCAAGCCTTTCTCCAACAGATCCCACTCGTCCTGAGGGGTTAGATCACGGTAATTGGGCACGCGCTTATAATGGGAGTGGGCTACCAGATTCATGATATCCTCTTCCAAATTGGCACCTGTACAGGATATTATATGCACCTTATCCTGACGGATAATCTCGGCAAATATCTTCCCCAATTCTGCAGTACTCATGGCCCCAGCCAAAGAGACCAGCATTTTGGAACCCTGTTTTAGTTGATCTTCATATCCCTTGGCGGCATCCACCAAAGCGGCCGCGTTAAAATGTAAATAATACTTTTCAATAAAATTGGAGATCTCTCCTTTAGTCTTCGTCATCGTCGAATTTTGAATTATTATTGCCTCCCACTTTGGAATCAACGTCATAAGTGTTGTCGTATTCGTCTTCTACGGCCTCACCCATAAATTTATAGCTAAGCATTTTGTAATATAATTTGGCTGCAAGGAAATCGGAAGTTTTATCCGCTTTATTGGGACAAAGTTCCACAATATCAAATCCTACAACATTTTTATCCTCGAAAACCTGCTTTAGAAACTCCAAGGTCTCATAATAGAACAAGCCTCCCGGTTCCGGGGTTCCTGTAGATGGCATAATGGACGGATCCAATGCATCCAGGTCAAAAGTTATAAAAACATTGTCCGTCATAAGGTCTATTACCTTATCCGTCCAATACTCATCGTTCACCATATCATGGGCGAAGAATGTTTTCTCTTCGTCTATAAAGGTTTTTTCAATGGCATCCATACTGCGTATCCCAACTTGGATAAGATTGGTAGTCTGACTTGCCTCATGAACCGCACAGGCGTGATTAAATTTACTACCATTGTACGACTTCCTTATATCTGCATGGGCGTCTATATGCAACACGGTAAGGTTATCAAAACACTCATTAAAGGCCCTAATGGTGCCTATGGAAATTGAATGCTCGCCCCCGAAAAGAGTAACAAACTTATTCCGTTTAATATACTCCTTGGTAACCTTGTGTACCGCATTTACCATAGCCTCTGGAGAACTGTCCTCTTCTATGGCATTTGCCAAATATATCCCTTGCTGATAGACCTCCGTATCGGTTTCTATATCATACCATTCCATATTTTCCGATGCTTCCAAAAAAGCCTTTGGCCCCTTGTCCGCCCCTTTTCCCCAGGTACTGGTTCCATCATAAGGCACAGGTATCAAAACAACCTTTGCCTTTTCCAATTGCGCAAACTCGTCTGGTATGCCAGCGTAATTGTTAGTTGTATTCATTTGTTTAAAGTTTATTGATTTTAAAGGTCAGATTTAATTTGCTTCACAGGGCTTTGGCCAACTTTGGCTTTGGCACTGGGTTTCATTTCATATCCCAAAATTTTAAGCAGGTCCTCTGCCTTTTGTTGTTCACTAAATAATTTGGTTGTTATATTTCCGTTTTCGTCCCTATCTATTAAAATATGTTTTGGATGTGGTATTAAACAATGCTGCAACCCCCCATATCCTCCAATAGTTTCCTGATAGGCCCCTGTATTAAAAAATCCAATATAAAGCGGTTTATCCTTTCTATACTTGGGCAAATAAATGGCATTCATGTTTTGCTCACTATTGTAATAATCATCACTATCGCAGGTTAGCCCACCCAACAATACCCGCTCATATTCATCCTGCCAACGGTTAATGGCCAACATAATAAAGCGTTTGTTAATGGCCCAGGTATCCGGCAATGTCGTGATGAAGGAGGAGTCGATCATATTCCACTTCTCCCTATCGTTCTGCTGCTTCTGATAAAGTATTTCATAAATGGCCCCGCCACTCTCACCTACTGTAAAACTTCCAAATTCGGTAAAAATATTTGGCACTGCAACATCCGCCTCCTGACAGGCAATATTAATTTGGTTGATAATCTCATCTATCATATATTGATAATCGTAATCAAAAGCCAAAGAGTTTTTTATGGGGAAACCACCACCAATATTAAGACTGTCCAGGGATGGACAAATCTTTTTAAGCCTCACATACACCTTTAAACACTTTACCAATTCATTCCAATAATAGGCATTGTCACGTATACCGGTATTAATGAAAAAGTGTAGCATTTTTAACTCTACCTTGTCATTGTCCTTAATTTGATTCTCATAAAAAGGTACAATATTTTTGTATCCGATTCCCAGTCGCGAGGTATAAAATTCGAATTTTGGCTCCTCCTCGGAGGCAATTCTGATCCCCACTTTAAAAGTATCGTTGATAGCATCCGACAAAAGGTCTATTTCCTCATAATTGTCAATAATAGGAATACAATTCTGGTGTCCGCTGTTTATTAGATTGGCTATATTGGCAATATATTGATCCCTTTTAAAACCGTTACATATGATATAGGTATTGTCCTTGATCTTACCCTTTTCCTTTAATTTTTCAACGATATTTATATCAAAGGCCGAAGAGGTCTCAATATGAATATCATTTTTTAAGGCCTCGTTGAGAACCGGTTTAAAATGGGAACTCTTGGTACAATAGCAATAATGGTATTTACCTTTGTAGTTATTTTTTTCCATGGCTATCTTGAACCATTCCTTCGCCTTATTGATATTTTCGGAAATTTTTGGCAAATAGGTAAACTTCAAAGGACTACCGTATTCCTCCACCAAATCCATTAATGGAATTCCATGGAACTTTAGGTTTTCACCCTCCAAGGTAAATTCCTCCTGTGGAAAATAGTAGGTTTGATCTATAAGATTAATGTACTTCGTGTTCATTTAATTAAATATATGAATTGTAAATAAGTAAATAGCATCGCCAAATGCAAATAATATTAGGAATTATAACTAAATCTCTAAACAATTATCTGCTTTTCAGTGGTGGGTATAAAAAAATAGTCGTGCTGACTGCACACGATAGAAGAAAAATTTGGAACACCAAGTAAATTTTGGCCACCTATACCTTTAAATTTCAGTTGCCTGAATCTTTCTGTTGCCAGAAGCCCAAATTTGTAAATATGGTTCATTGTACTCAACTAGATGCTAATATCAAGATAAAATTTAAGGCTAAATTGATGTGACAAATGAAAACAAAAAAAATGAAAAAACAAGCGTTTTAAAAAATTTTACGTTGAAGTAAAAAATGAATTCACCCAACAGTAAAAAATTAACTAAAAATTAAATTTAAAGCGTTGATTTTTAACCTTTTCTTGACTATTTTTAAATAAAACCAGATAGTCATGAAGCTTACAAAAATTAGTGTTTTTATTGGTCTTATTCTCTTCCTCTCTTTTTTTGATAGAATTACGGCCCAAATTCCGGCCAACGTCTATCATTTTGAGGAAAAAAGCAAGGATGGAACCCTTCATCACGAGTTGAAATTGGACGCGGATTATTATGTGCATACCGTCTATAAAGAGTCCCCTGCAGAATTTATAAAAACGATGGGGGGCTACTACAAGACCTCGGGCAATAACCTAATGGTTGATCTTGAATTTAATTCCAACCATAAAGAAGACAAAATTACCAGTATAAATGTACCCTATAAGTTAAAAAAAGGAAACTTGATACTCGAAGGGGCCAAGCCCATGACTTTTACGCCCACTAAACTTGGCACCCAAGATCTTGACGGCAAGTGGTTAATGACCGGCCGTGTAACGGACCAGGGCGAGCAAAGAAGGGATACCTCCATGCCACGAAAGACTATGAAATACTTATTGAACGGACATTTTCAATGGATTGCCTACAACACCGAAACCTTTGAGTTTTTTGGTAGCGGGGGAGGAACCTATGAGGCTACCAATGGCAAATACACAGAAAATATAGGCTACTTCTCTAGGGACAATTCCCGAGTGGGAGCCGCCCTTTCCTTCAATTACGAATTAAACGGCAAGGATTGGCACCATACCGGCAAAAGCAGTAAGGGCGACCCCTTAAATGAAATTTGGACAATACGGGACTAATTCTTAATCCTTTGCCTCCAAAAGTAAATCATACAAAAAAAGAGCTATCTGTATTCCGAAAGGTCTATTTTCCAAAATACAGATTGCTCTTTACTCGATAATCGAGATTAAAACCTAATAAATTAGGCCACTTGGTCCCGTTTAATGTTTGTTTTTAAAACACCTGTAATGGCAGTATTCCATTTTTCGGCTCGGACAAGTTCATAATCCTCCATGTAAATACTGTTGATGTCATAAAAATTAAGAGCCTTAGTAGGCTTGTCATGGTCTAAAAAGCCGATCTCCAAATCCAATTTCTCCAAAACGGTCTCCTTCTTATTTTTGGACCTGAGCTCATAGGTTTTCTTTACGATTTTAACATTGGACACCTCATTGAGATCTATATTTTCCAGCGCTACAACGCCGTCGAATACTTTGGAAAAAATAAGTTTCTTATTATTGGAATCCAGGCCGATAAAAGAATTGCCCCAACTTTCCTTTAAATCGAATTTCAATTTTGTTTGGACCATTATGTTTTTAATTTCCTTTGACATTAATTTTAAATCCCCTTTTCCAGATTTATTAAGGATTACAAAAGGTATGATGGTGCAAAGCACCAATAAAGCTGACACCAATAGCATTGATACATTCATTGTATATTTTTTTAAATTATTCCATTTACTAATTACATCCCCACTTAAAAATGTCAGTTTATGGCATGGGGAAATTTCCAAAATTGCTTATTCTGGAATTACATATGACCTATGGAAAAATTTATAAAAAAGTGTGAAAGGGATAGATAATGGTAAGCCCATCCAAACTAGCAATAATTTGGACCTCCCTTTTTATGGACAAAAGTTCCTTTTCCTTGAGTTCGGAGAGGCAACTTATGGCATTGGGATAAAATAAATTGAGATTGGGCCTTAATTCGTTGACCGTAGGCAATTGATAATTGCCTTCTACCAACAGCATGGTATGCCCAGAATTCGGCATCTCGTAGGTTAAATGATGGTCTGTTTGGATCTCACCATTAACCCTAGTTACAGCTTCCTTGGCCTCCTTGGGGATAGCCAACGATACCTGGCCAATACCAAATAAGAGTATAACAACCAGAAACCTCAAAAGATGTAAGCACCTTGATACTTTCATAGCACAAAGATATACAGACTTATTCCAAAAGATTTGTTAAAAATTAAAAGTGAGGATTACTCATTTATGCCAATATCCGACTTACCCCCCGTTTTCTTTAACAGCTTAATATTTTGGATTTCAATTCCCTTGTCTATAGGCTTCAACATGTCGTACATATTAAGGGCCACTATACTGGCGCCGTGCATAGCCTCTACTTCCACCCCTGTCTTGTAAATGGTCTTCACCGTAATCAAAACCGTAATCTTTAAACCGTCTATAGTGTAGGAAATATCGGTGTATTCTATGGGCAAGGGGTGACAATCGGGCAATAGGTCTGCAGTCTTCTTCACTCCCAATAAACCGGCAGCCTTGCTCATGGCAAACACATCCCCCTTGGGGACCGTATTATTCTTTATCGCCATTATAGTATCTTCCGTACTTACCTGGACTATAGCCTGGGCAACAGCAGTGCGTAATGTGGCTTTTTTATGGGTAATATCTACCATTGTTATTTATTTACTTTCCACTGATAGGAATCATCCTTAAAAACTTCCTTTCCAAAAATAGGAACCTGATTTTTTATTTCCTCCACAACATGATGTAGGGCCTCAAAAACTTCTTTTCTATGAGGTGATGACACAAAAACAAAAAGACATATTTCTCCAGCGTTTACCCTTCCCGAACTGTGATAGATATGCATACAACTTAAGTTATATTTGGCAAAGGCAGCCTCCCTAATTTCGTGAAACTTTAGATTGGCCATTTCCTCATAGGCCGTGTATTCTATAGCGGCTACTTCCTGCCCGTCAATAAGATCTGCCCTTACTTGGCCCAAAAAAATATCGTGGGCGCCAATTGCGGTTTTGGATTGGTGCTTGGCAATGGAATTGGCAATGAACTCCGGGCTTATTGCACCTTCTACAAATACATTTTTGATTTTGCTCTTTTCCATGAAAAATACTTTAGTGCTAAGGTAATCAACATTCAGGAATTTTAGGGTATGAACCAAATGGATAGCATATTCGGTAAATTACAACGTACTATGAATCTTTTGTAAATAGTAAAAGAAAAGTGAAAGCCCTTGAATAAAGGTGTTTTTATCCTTTTAATTAAGTGAGTACTAAATCCTTATTGAATCCGGACATATAAGTAATAAATACATCGATGAAGGTTACTACTTTAACAATACAGTCAAGTATTTTTAGGATATATTAGGACTAGTCATCGGGCATGTGGTGTAAACAGATTTTTAATCCCAAATTCCATTGGATTCCGTTAGGACCACCGGATGTTTATCCGTTACCAGGATTGTCTGTTCGTGCTGAGTAACGTATCCCCCTTTATTTCCGACTAATGTCCAGCCATCATTTAATTCAACGGCTATAGTCGAATTCGTTGAAATAAAAGTTTCAATGGCAACCGTGGTATTTTTTTTAAATCTTTCCCTATTAGTTCTAACCCTGTAATTTAAAATATTATCAGGCTCTTCATGAAGACTCCTTCCAACTCCATGTCCGGCTAAATTTTTAATTACTTTAAATCCAGATTTTTTTGCTTCAGTTTCTATCAAATATCCAATGTCGGCTATTTTTACCCCACCTTTAATCTGGCCAATAGCCTTATGCAAAATATTTCTAGAGGCATCCACCAGGGGTTGATGATTATGAACATCCTTTCCAAGAACAAAAGACCCCCCATTGTCCGACCAGAATCCATTGAGTTCGGCCGAAACATCAATATTAATTAAATCTCCTTCTTTAAGAACTTTCTTCTCGGAAGGGATTCCATGGGCAGCTTCTTCATTGATACTTATACATGAGTAACCGGGAAACCCATAAGTTTCATAAGGAGCCGATTTAGCTCCATAACTTTTTAAAATATATCCTCCATACTCATCCAATTCTTTGGTGGACATACCCACTTTAGCGTATTCCCTCATTAGCTTGAGCGTAGTTCCCACAACTTCACTAATTTCTTTCATTCCGATCAGTTCGGATTCTTTGGTAATTGACATCTTTATGTTTTTCTAATAGGTTAACGTTTAGTATTTGAAGCATAGCAACCAATTGGGAGTTATTATTTCGTTTACTTTATTGGCAGCAGTAGTTTTTCTATTTTCCGCTTCGTTTATTTCTCCGGGTAGGGCGGCTTGCCTGCTGAAAAAAATTATTCTTTAAGATTAAGTTGCCATGAAATACCATATTTGTCTTCGCACCATCCGAATTTTTTACCGAATCCATAATCACCTTCACCTGCGTAGTTGTCAAGTGGAACCATAATTTGGCCTCCATTTGAAGAAAGTTCTTTGAATAAGTTTTGTATTTCATCTTCAGAGTTGCAGGAAACGAATAGGGATACTCCTGGTGTAAACGACCAAGCGTGATTATAATTACTTTCGGAAACCATGTACTCTACACCATTTAATTTAAATACTCCGTGTTTGATAAGCTCTGGTGTTCCACCTGCCTCACCTTCTGAGTACCTTGTTATGCTTTTAATTTCCGAATTTGGAAATATTGAAATGTAGAAATTTATCGCTTCTTCTGCCTTTCCGCAATTATCACCCACAAATGTAAGAAATGTTGTTGTTTTCATATTATTGAGATTTGCTCCAAGTCAAATTTGTCGTACCGAATGTCTTGTATCTGAAAAGTAGCGGATTTGAGCTTTAACTCTTCCTAAAGCAAGATAATTAATTAAAGGTAAAAGCGGTTCAGGTTAGCACCTAAACCGCTATTTCTTATACATTGTTAATAGTCGTATATTTTTATTTATGTTTCGGTTCCCATATTAGTCTTGCAAAAGAACTTAATCTTTCATTTTCTCTACTCACAGGAATTCCCGCTACAATTCCAATCAATAGGTTATCGGCAATTCCTAAACGCATTTGGGGTCGAATTGTCATATCAAAGTCCTTAACGTCAAATGTCTTGTTGAATTCAACACCTATGAAATTTCTTGTTCCCGTAATCATATAATGGAAACTTGTATTAATGTCATATGTAGTATGAAACTTGTTGGTATTGAAATTCTGTTCAATCATTGGACCCGTATAAATCAATGAATGAAAGTTATTTCCCCAACGTTTTGCAACCACAAAAAACGGATTATATATATTTCCTTTAATAAAAGGACTTCCAAAATTTCTGAAATCCGAGAGTTCAAACTCGTTGATATAACCAATTGCCATTGAAGTTGCCATTGCTTCACTTACAAAGAATGACCATTGAGCAGCAATTTTTATACTGTTCAATTGGTTTGATGGAATTGAATCGCTGATTGTACTATTTACCGGTGCATAAAAGGTAAAAGGCAGTTCAACTTCTAATCCCAATCTGTCAATGGGGGCCCATTCATATTCTATTAGGGCTTCATAAGAGTCGAATTTCAAATTATCAGTAAGTCCCAATCCTAGGTTCCATTCTTTTTCTCCTTTTCTGGCCCCCAAATCACGTATCAGGTCAATATATAGTGGTTCAGCATGTAGTACCTTGTCAGGCCCCTTCTGGCCTTCCACTTGACGGATGTAGATACTGTCTTTTTCAGCGGGCGTTGTTTGGGCAAAGGCAAAGGTTGATAATGCCAATGCAACGATTGGCACCAATATTTTCTTAATGTTCATTTCTAATTTGTTTTTTGTGCATTAATAATCACCCAATGTCCTTATGGCCATTGGATTTTGAAAATTCTAAAAACAAATCAAGCTTTGGGTGGTGGACTGTCTATTTCGTTGAAGCCATTGGTTAAACGGGCTTCATGGTCCAAGAAAAGTCTTTTCTTTTTTATAAATAGTTGTCGTGGACTTTCGCTGGGAAAGGCCTGATTAACCAAGAAATCAATTTTTACATTCTTTTTCTTGTTGTGCTCTTCCGTATCATGATCATCGTACTCTTCGAAGGCGTTTTCATAACCCAAAAATTGCTCAACAACAATTTCAATAATACTCTCTTGATCATTAAAAGATAAGTCTTCTGGAATATAATTAGGGTTAGGGTCTGGGGTGTCCACACTAATGTTGAGCAAATAAAGCCCCATAAACCCCCAAAGGATTTTAGTGAAGATGCTATTTCTTATTCTACTTATCACAATTCAAAATTAATGTCCCAATTTCGATTTTCCTATATGGCCACTAAAATTATTGCTTATTGTTAGCTGTGTGGTAAAGCACCCAATTTAACAAATAAAACCCGATTAGAAAATCCGTCCTGCCACGCTTTTGGATGGGGGCGGGTTAATTATAATGTTGATTTGTGTAGTTTCTATTTATAAAATTCTTGTTCATTCACTTTAATTGTAGTTAATTCAACTGTATGTCCATCAAGGTCTTTTGTGTATATTGAATCAAATTAAATATGGTCTTGGATATTAAATTCTAAATTCAATTCAACATATCGTTTTTTTGCCTTTTCAAAATTTTCATTTGTCACATTAAAAGCGAAATGGTCAATTTTTACATTCTTGGAAATTGGGTCAAGTTTAGTGTCAGTTGTATTTGCCGGAAACAAGGCGATTCCTGATTTTCCAGAAAGTAAAAAGATTGGAAATTCTCCCCATTCAGATAACTGATATCGTTTAAGTCCCAACACTTTTTCATACCATAAAGCAGAAGCTTCCAAATCAGCAACTCGAATTGCTACGTGGTCTAAAAACTCAATTTCTATTTTATGCTCATTATCTGTCATTTCTCAAATTACACCCAACGTTTTAGCTCAGCGGAGGGCGGAGGCAAGGAAACTTTGAGTTTCCGTCTGCGCACTAAGCTAAAGCTTATTGCCCGCCCGTACCGAACAGTTAACTGCATGACTTTATCATTCAGGCAGGCGTTCGGGCGGGTTTAGTTTTATTTTATCGTCTAGGGCAAAATCCATAAGATTAAGCCCGAAACCCGTATTGTTTATAGGTTGTGTTAGGCAATGTTTTTTATTACGTTTTCTATTCGGTTTATATTTTCAAGATTTTTGCCATAATCCACCAATGTTGTTTTCAATTTGGGACTACTTGAAACTATATATTCAAAGTTATTTTCTTGATTGGATTTCAGGATTATTTTTATTTCTTCTCCCCAAGATTGCAAAGTCATTCCGGTTTTTAGTAAAATCCCGTTTTCAATTTCGGTCATTTTCATTTTCCCCATTATTGGGTCACCCTTAATCTTTTCGATTAATTCTCTTTTATTATAATTTGATTTTAAATTTCGAGTTTGATTTACACCAACGTTATCATTAGTGATTTCTTGAACGCCATTTTTGTTAAGTCTGTATTTATGAAATGACACTAAAATTAAGGACATAGTTGCCCCAAAAAATATTGTCATATATATGAATTTCCATAATCTAAATCCATCGCCATCGACTAAATCAAAACCTAACATTATCAGTCCAAATGGGATTCCTGTATATAAAAAAGTCTTTAAGTATAACTTTGTAATTGGTTTCATAAATGTCTTTTTAAATTTTGCCTAACGATTAGGCTGTGATCAGTCACGGTGTGAAATCTGTGGTCTTGCTACATTTGTTGGGACACTTAGTTAAGGGCAATATTGAAAAATCCTTAACTTGGTAAAACGATGAAAGAAAACAGAAGAATCTACAGTAAAGAATTTAAACAAAAGGCGGTGGAATTGA
>Ga0208032_1000246_pt1 | contig 36994 bp, 29 predicted proteins | sample MalvirAntarct_66_FD_184254 | JGI IMG/M metagenome (GOLD analysis project Ga0208032, IMG submission 184254) | Marine viral communities from the Global Malaspina Expedition - Malaspina viral metaG Antarct_66 (SPAdes) (version 2) | ecosystem: Environmental > Aquatic > Marine > Oceanic | place: West... | reverse complement strand
TCATTGAATTCTGTAACTTCAAGATTGAATGCAAACTCTACTGCAGCTAACTCAATTTTGTGAACGATCTCTTCTATTCTAGTATGAGATTTATCGTAAAAACTAATTGGACAATTCATAAAACCCTCATGTTTTCCTTTAATTATGCAACTTTAGTTTCTTTATAAGCTCGATCGCCTAACTTATTGAGAACAACTACCTCACCTAGCAACACGGCTATGATTAACTTATCCTGTTTAACACTGTGGGGTATTATCACTCGACCACCATCACCTATCTGGCAGTTTTTAATCAGTAAAGATTCAAGTTCCATAGATATTTCGCTTTCATAGTAAAGGATAGTGACAGATTGCTGTGTGGGCATATTTGTTACCAAAAATGAGTAAGTTCTGAATACAATGTTATCTCAACATTGATTTATTTTTGTTATTTCAGGGTCCATTTGGGACACCTTAATCAATAATTTATAAAATAATTGATTACATTGAATCTCTAATGTACTTATCAGTGTTATGACAGATAATTTATAGTTGAGATAAATTACATATAACGAAAAATTGAAAGTCATTGAAACTAACTTAGTACGGTGATATAACATACATAAGTGGTCAGTATGCGGTAGCACAAATGTCAAAACGCGCACATCTAAATTCGATAATGAAAAGTAACTTTTATCAGTTACAGGAAATGCTTATCGAATTTTCTAACTTACTGAGCGAATCGGTTGTTGAACAAGAACTATATCAATTACCGCTCATCAAAGTTGATGAAGTGTTGGAAGAACCGATTAGTATCAACATCTTAAATACCTTCGGCAATGATGCTGCAGGAGTATCTTTCTTGCAAAAAGCCTTTACCACACTGAAGCTTGATGCCTTTACCTATAGCACTTACCTTGCTCACCGGTTTCCAGGGTACGTGGTTCTTCCCTTACAGATAAAGAGTGAAGTTGAAAGTTATATTGATGAAATCAATAGACGTAAAGCAGAATTTCATTTGTCTGTTAAGAAAGGCTACGGCGGAAAAAGGCAGAGCGCTCATAAAAATTTGCATAAAGAAATTGAAAACGTGGTTTTGTTAACAGCCACTCGTAAGATTAGAAGTTGCAGCCAACCAATAAACACCATTAGTTTTTACTGGCAGCATAAATCAATCCATAAAAACATCACGATGGAAGACGCTAAACTAAGCTTAGAAAAGGCTAAAAACAATCCAACATTTGAATACGCTTGGACTGATCGTGATGACAAATTAAACATGATTGAACAAGAAATTGAACAGTTATCTCATGTGCCTAAGAACCATCGGATCATGGAAATAAAACAAACTCGAGCTCAGCCCTTTATCGATTTATGGACTAGAGTTGACGGAAGTAAAGCCAACAAAAAAATATCTTCTAGCAATGCATCATTGCCAATGATTATCTTTGGTGAACCACCGATTAAAGTGAACCCGTTAACCAATTATCTGCGAGAGAATGTGCAGTTTAAAGAGGTACAACACACCTTGATTAACGGTAGGAAGTCTTGGTTTGCGGTTCCAAATAGTGACTAAATAAATGAGGAATTATATATGATCACCATGATATTAGCGACGGCCCTTGTGTTTAGCTCACCTAGTTCGCTACCTAACGGACTGTCGGTTGATACCCAAAATACGCTATTTAACAACGTTATATATAGGCCTAAAACACCTACTATATCGATGCAACAACAGTTCATAAATACTATGTATGATAAACAAATGAAGTTTATTAAAAGCAATAACATGGATGGTGATTTTGGATATAGGAACTTGTTAAACGATACTATTTTTATAGGTTATGCTCCATACAACGATGGCTCAAGGGATGGTAAAGTTCAGATAAAATTAGATATGACTTACCGATTTAACGAGGCTAAAGAATGAACGAATCTTATTATGTATTTAAACGATATTCATTGTTTAGAGCGAGTGTTTTAGCTTTTACACTTCCTTTTTTTGTTTGCCTATTAATTAATTTAGTTAACACTAATATATACCACTATGGTGTACCTTGGCCATGGTTCGTAATAACTGCACTGCCTTTTTTATTTCTTGGATATAAAATCAAAATAGAACAGATAGGAGAGTATCTCGTTGTTTATCGATGCTTTATCAATATGACCTTAATAAAAACATACTTCGAATTGTGTGACGACGCAAATATTTCCTGGGAACCATCTACCCCAAAAAAATCAACTTATAGGTTGTTCATAGGGAATAAATATACGGGGCTGATTATTGATAGATGAAGTTATTAACAATTCATTTAAACAAGGATATAATGCGATTATTACTTCTTTGAGTTCTCAATGGAGGATCTATAAAGTTATCATATAATGAAGCAATGCTCCTTATTCGAGACTTTGGTGTATTTACAGCCAAAGAGTATGATAGGTTCAGAAATGGTAGTTCTGTATTGAAAGAACAGCTACCTGCTCAACCTAGTGTATTTTATAAAAATGAATGGAATGGTTGGAATGAATTCACCGGTATAGAACATAAAAAAGAAGAAGTAAACATTCAAGAAATTCAGAAAATTGCTATTGAGATGGGGATAAAAACTAAAGAAGAGTGGCGTATGGCTGTTACAACTAAACAAATAGATGCGCCGCTTTTTGTCTCAAAAGTACAAGGGTTTAGCAATTGGACACAATTTCTCAACACTGATAAATATAGAGACTTTGAAGAACTACTGTCTTTTACTCGTTCGCTTGGGATTAAAACTCAAACTGATTGGCGTGGATGGTGTAGAGATAATGAACGGCCACAAGATGTACCGTTTGACTTACATACACATTATAAAGATAGTTTTTTAAGTTTAGAGCGTCCAAATAACATCAGCTTTTGGCGATATATTTTCGTTGGTGAATAACATGATTTAAGCGGGACTATGCCCGCTTAAATCCCCCTTATCTAAAGTCTTCCTCCTACTACAGAATTAGACATCGAATAATAACTATCTAACTGTTTAGGTGAATCTGCAATAGTTTCCGCACTATTGTCTTGGTTTTCAGTTTTCGATGTTGAATCTTCATCGCTACCTTGACTTTTCTCTGACTTATTTGGAGCTTGGGGGGCATTTGTATTTGTTGCTGTATTCACTTCTGGATTATTGAATGTTTGAGCAACATTAATATTTGTAACAGTGTTATCCGAAGAACTATTCACAGTTTGAACTGATGCTGTACGACCGTCTAAATCGGCATTTGAAACCGTTTGGCTAGAAGGCGTGGTACTCGAATCTGTACTGTTAGTGGTATTCACATCAGTATTTGAAGCCGTTTGACTTGAAACAGCAGCATTCGAATCTGAGCTGTTAATGGTATTCATATCTGTATTTGAACCAGCTTGACTTGAACTGCCTCCTGTAAATATTTGCTCCGCGGCCTTGAGGTATTCATCCTTATCTCCGCCCATTTGTTCGTTTGGCCTATCACCTACATCTTCATTTATCCGATCCCGCGATCCTTGGATAAAGTCTTTAACAAATTGTTTTTGGTCATCATTTAGAAGGTGATCCATTCGACTCGCTAACGTTTCCATTGTATCCAATTTATTTGAATAATCATCACGCGTAGCTTCTCTGTCACCAGCAGGCATCCAAATTGAACCACTGGTCATATCACGGTTACCTGTAACCTCTGCCATTAAATTAGATGTATTACCATTAGCTGCCTGTTTGTCTAAAACACTTGTTAAATCAGAAGCCGCCTGGACGGATATTGAACTAAAGACTTTGCCATCACTTTCTTCAGATGCCTCTTGTGCTATCCCTAAATGTTGCATTGCACCTAGATAGGCCCTTGCACCATCACTATTTGCAGCATTAGTATCGGCAAGGGCAATGCCTTGGTCAATTGCCTTTAAGTGTTCACCAGAGGTCTTATAGTCATCTAACCAATTAGCGCCATCAGATAATGATTGAAGCGTGTTGGTATCAAAATTTTTCTTACTTTCATCAGTTCCTTTACCATATTTACCATTTTCATCTTTCCCAAGAATTTGCGTCATCAAGGTATCATCATTCCACACAGCGATCATGCTCTGTGCATTTTTAACCTTGTCAGCATCTTTAGAGGTCAATCGGTCATTCATTGACCCTGTTTCGACGGCTGTCAATTGGCTAGATGATTCAACACCCTGTGAGTATTCCGGTCTCAAATTAGATGTATCAGCCTTGGCTTGAGTTTGGTTTTCTACAAAATTGTTGTACGCATTAGCTCCACCAGGCTTAAGGACTTCACCAACGGCATTCGTAGAGTTTGAAACTACGTCTAACACTTTGCTGATTGAATCAACATTTCTATTAAGATGATCACTTTTTTTGCTAAGTTCATCAGATTTACTTGGAGAAATATCAGGTAGTTTTCCGCCAGTTAATTCTTCACTTTCTGATTTAAATCGTGCCATATCATCTTTCTGAGCTTGCTCTGCTTCAACTTGACCTTGTTTGGCATTTGCCGCACCCGAATCAACACCGGTTCTTACAGCATCTTGTCGATTTTGGTGTTCTTGGTTAAACTCTTGAGCACTTGCAATAGTAGGTGCTCCCGCTCCAATTGAGCCTTTCGTTTGTTCGATTTCTGTATTCGTATTTTCCATATTTGATAATGTTGTATCTTTCTTATCATAGAACTCAGCTGCAGCCCCAGCATTGGCAATACCGACACTAGATAAAGCCTTAAAAATATCTTTATTTGTTTGTGTATCTTGTTTTTCTTTGGCAATATCAACGCCACCTTGCCCATTAGCGGTTAAATCAATAGAATTATTCTGTTTAACTAAGTCCATGAGCGCTAAAGCCCTTGCATCACCACGTGGATTATCTGTATGAAGCCCTCGCTCCGCGAAGTTCTTATCTTCACGTTGTTGTAACCACTTATCCCCTGACATACCGTCAATAGTCGAGTTTTTAATTCTATCCCATGCTTCAGGTTCTTGGCTTTGCATAAAGTCAGCAATAGATTGGTTTTTCAAGTGATGACCCGCACCAACCATATCGATTTCTTTAGACTGACCTAATTGTGATGAACTTGTTGATAGTTGAGAAAGCATGGCGCTTTGTTGCTCTAATGCCTGAGCTTGCCTTGTATACGCTGCAGCCTCTTTAGCTGCCTGTTGAATACCTTGGTTATTTGAAGCTGATAAGACTTCACTTCCGGTGTGAATTCTAGACAAATTAGCATTAACTTTTTCACTATTAGCATTAGCTTTCTGAAGTGCTTCTTGATAAGAGTCGGAGGTTCCTTGTGCTGTTTTTGAATTTACTCCAACAGCGGCCTTTATGTCTGCATTAAATTTTGCACCAAACCCAGCAAACATTCCTGTGGGGGCCGCACTACTAACACGACCATCTTCATCCGTCCCATTTTTCCCCGCTTTAGCACCTAATTGAAATCCGCCGCCTGCAGTCATAGTTACATCACCATTTGCCATCAGTTGTTCAGCTTGTTGTGTTGTCATTCCAGTAGCGTCAACTAATGCTTTTGTAACCCCAGCTGTAGCCTCTTTAATGTTTGAGGCGTTGTATGTAGTTGACTTTCCATCAGTAAAATCCATTGAACTTGTATTTGCGTCGCCAAAAACATTGTCGAGAGCTTTACTTGCACTTGCCGTCGACCCATTAGCGGCAGACTTAAGGTCGGTGGCTCCGGCGGTAAGGCCGTTACCTGTTGATTCAGCAACAGTAAATTTCCCCATTGAACTGGCTGTTAAAGTATCACTTGTTTGCCAATCACCAGTTTGATTTTGAAGTACGCCAGTGTTGTTCCCAAACGGCACCCTACCGTTGCTCACAGTCGCCCCCGTATCTGGTGAAAGTCTTTGTGCATTAATGTTTGGGTCAGCCATGGCTTGTTTGGCCATTCCTTGCATTGAATGGACTCCTCGATAGAGTACAAACACACATATGGCAGGGATAAAGGTATACATCATGCCTGAAATACTGATATAGCTATTTGCAGTTGCAAACTGACTATCAATTGCGGAAAGACTGAATTGGGACTTGCCTGCAACGACGGCATCTGTAAATCTATTGGTCATTGCTAACGCCGTAAAAAGATTAACCAACACAATCATGACGGACCAAAGCTGTACAAAAGCCCAGGCCGCAAAGTATTGCCCCATAGCCATAATCCCGTGTCCAGATATTGCTAGAACGAGCCCAAGAAAGGGGGCTAAAAATACGGTTAATGCTTCAAAAAATGACTGCATCACTTCGGCGTTTTCCATCCAATACTCTTTTTTACCCGCATTGGCGAGCTGTCGTTGTCTAACCGTATCAAACATGGCGCGCGAAACTTGTTGTCCATATTTTGAATGAGGGAAGTAATCTGCAAACACACTTTTCAAGAATGCCACATTAGCTAAATCAAAAGAAGACTCTGCACTTGGAACCACACCTTGTTGAGCTGCTTGGCTGAGAAACTTAGTTACCGCATCTAAATCGACACCTTCACTTGATAATGTCTTCTGTAAATTGGTTTTAAAAGTAGAATTATTTAAAACAGTATTCAATTTTGACCAAACTGCAGGACAAGTGAGAACCTCTCCATCAGGATTGTTTGAGACAAGGTAGCTGGTGGTAGTGAATTTAGGACTAGTAACTTTTAACGCGGCCATTATGTCTCTAGGAGCAGCGTTTGTTAACGCTTCAATAGGTTGTGCAGCGTTCTTTGCAATGATATTTGTAGTTTCATAACAATCCTCAATATATTTATGCAGGGTATTACACACATTGTAACTTGGGTCTCCACTGATCGGAGTGCAAGCTGAACTAAAGTTTGCGTCATCTAGCGCGACAAAATTTTGAATTGGGCTCAATGCTTCCCATGTATTTGCAATACCGACAATCGAAAATGCCTGAGCCATTAAATCAGCAATTGCGGTACCACTATTCGTAATTAACCAACCGCCTAACGCCGGCAATAAAGGAACATTATTTACTTCTTGAAATGAAGCATCTCGTTTAGACGTGATCCTCACATCAACAAGGGATTGAGGACCTAAAAAGGCTAAAACGAACACTATTGATAAAATAAAGCCTTTTGCGGGGAATGGGGCTTTATCTTGATCTATAGCCCACATAAGAGAGTTCCAAATTAGACCGAGCAAAAGCGCAATCGATAACATGAGATAAATATCACCAGTGGACCATAACCTTGCAATGCCTCGGAACACTTCAATTAAAAAAGTTGCATTACCAATCGAATAAATTTCGTACATGTTATGCTCCCTTATTTGAAGCAAGCAATATGGCCAGATTACTACGTAAATTAGCTCTGTTTTCATCTATGCGTTGTTGAATATCACCATTTCGAAGCGCCTTGTAGTTAGCTTGGAATGTTGCTAAATCTTTCTCGGTTTGAGATAAACCAACTGGATAAATTTTGTCGTTATTTTGATTGTTTTTCGAAATTGTCAGCGCCTTTGCGACTTGTTCGACCAAGTCGTAAGCTAAGTAATCCATAATGGCGGCAGTTGCTTCAATAGACTTATATTTTGCGTAACTTTCACCAAAATTATCAGTGGCTCCAAAGGTAGACATCATCAAATGCATGTCATCGCCGATCCAATATGCGAGTTTTAGTTCGTCTTCTGTATACTCAGTATTAGGTTCTTTGTAGGTTTTTTGCCAAATGGAATAAATATCTTTACGTAACTTCGGTAAGAATTGCTTTAACGTAAGAGACGTCTCATGAACCGAAAGACATTCATCTGTGGCACATTTTAAATATTTAATATCAATATCTTCGTCATTAGAATCGATAGCTTCAGCATTATAAAAGAGGTTTTTGAAGAATTCGGCTCCTTTGCCGGGGACATACGATAGACAGGTATTTTCTCCCGCATTCATGGGGGCCGTACACATAGACGAATCAGTCGTTGTGATGGTTGCGCCTAAAATGGTGAACACGAGTTCATTCTTTTTCACTCCGCCAAAACTATCGAATAAAAATCCTTTTGGGGTTGCATCCGATAAGGGTTTAATTAATGCATTTTGGGCTATCTTTACACCCACTTGGCTCTCTAAGTCAGAAACGGATTTTTTCGAAGATTCTCCGTTTCGTGCCTCGTTTGGATCGGGTGAAAAACCCATTGCAACGTTAACAGAACTCAGCTTATTGGCTACAAATCCCATTTCGGTAGCAGGAGTAGCATCTCCGGAACCAAGTGCCTTTTGAGCCCATTCAGCCCCTTTTTCACAACCGTTAATATTGAATTCATTCATTCCATTGACTAGAGTCGTTAACTCATCAACAATTCCAGCGGCCATGGGAGACATAGATTGAAGAGCTAATTTAAATGCGTAAGTGGCCGCACCTTGCATGATTGCGCGGCTTAATTGAGCTAATTCATCGCCTGAAATAAAACTGAAGGAACCGGCAAAAATATCAATATCACCACAAGCTCCCATATTTGCATTAGGTAATCTTGCGCTAACTATTGAGGGGTTTTCGCCAATGTTGGGCCTATATGAAAACCCACCCAAATTGACACCATAACGTCCATTTGCATGTTTACCAGCACTAGGTGCTGACTTTGAATACATGTCGTTAAAGACATCTTGCATAGGATCTGCTATTGCAAAAGAAGTAGTCAACGTTAAAACAATTAATACACTTAATTTTTTTAAAGTCATTTTTTAATTCCTAAACTAATGGGTGTTCCAATTGGGGATAAGGATAAATCGACTCGGTTTTGCAGGGCGTTGTATAAAAACTCTGAATTATTTAACTCAGATTCCTTTATTTGTAGCAAGCCACTATCAAGAACATTGCTCCGCCGAACAGATTGGACTGATTTGTATTCATCATCATTGATCCAATCAAATTTATGGGCTGTTTGAACAAGTGCATTCTGTATTTTTGGTAACGCAGAAACACCATTACTCAACAATTCAAATTTTGAAGCGTCGTTAGAAACGAGGTAAGTAGTAGGGGTAACGGTGACATTAAATTGGCTTGTGGCTTTACCACCAACATCAATAACTACTTTATCGTCAGGAATACCAGGGATCGAACCACCATCTAAGGAAATATAAAGGACATTTATATTGTATTCTTTCGATAAATATTGAATGAGAGGCAATTGTTTAAGGCAGTATGGACAAGAGCTAGAAAAAAAGAACCAAATCCCTGCTTGAGTAGCGACCTTTTTAATTACCGGCTCTTGAGCTTTCAATAAATCAGATTTAAACCGATTGAGCATGAATGACTCTGTTGGTCTTCGATGATCTTCAGATAACCAGTTAGCTTCTTTTCTAAAAAAATCACCAGATTTGTTGGCAAAATTAGAACTATAATCAAGCATTAGCCGTTGAGCAGCATAAAAGGCGCCTAAATTTTCAGTTGTAGGATTTTCAATGGCTTTATTTTGAAGTATTGGCAGATTCTTTTTTATCCACTTTACGTCAATATTAACCATTTTTTCCTCTGGTTTTTCAGGAGGGCTTTCTGGTTCTGGTTCTTCTGGCTCCACAACTTCAGGAGGGGCTTCATGCCAAAACCAACCTCGTTGGCTTTGATCATAGAAATCATCCCCTGCAAGACATTGAAAACTGAGCGATAGGAATAAAAATGGTATAGATATTTTTGAAATGACGGTATTCATGGCTCCCCCTTAATACCTTTATGATATCAAGCAAGCACACTAGTTCTGTTCGTTTCAGGTGCCATTTAGGACACTGAAACGAAAAAACGCATAATTAAGTGGGGGTTTTAGAGAAAATAAAAATGATTAACCGTTTGCAACGCTTCTATGTTGAGGAATATCACAGGAGATGCCATGGTGAGAATTTTTATTAACTTTAGGTGTGAGTTGGTTCTTAACTTTTGATGCTACTAGCATGTGTCGAGTAGCTGATAAATATACAGAACTATCAAAAGACTCTTTTTTATTATCACGTACTGGTGCATATAACGTAGTTCTATGTGACTGTTCTTTTGAATTATATTTTTCGCTTAGTTTATTTAAGCTAACAGATGAATAATTTTCTGTACATGCCCAACAAAAATAGCGATCACTATCTTCATGAACGATAAACCTATGATTACAACAATTAGTTTTGCATTGAGTTATTAAAAACTCATTGCAAATTATCTTTTTCAAAAGATAGGTGAATCGAGATATATCACAAATTTTTCTACTTAATAATTGGGGATATTGGATAACCGCAACTTCCCAAGCAGTTGCAATATGATAGATATTCAAACCTTTTTTTAATAACGGATCACCAGATACGATACCGTATATTTTAAAAAGAATATTGGACATTTTAAATCCATCATTGGATTTAGCCCATGTTTTTGAGTAGCCTCTTGAAAAGTTTAATTCTGGATTTGCTTCTCCAAAAGTTCTAACTAACTTCTTCGTGCCCGGCACAAAGTCAGAGATTAACTTGGGCATCATTCCTAAATCATGCATACGTCGTGCTAATGCTATATTGTTAACTCTTTCGACGTCGGATGGTAACTTCATTTGATAAATCCTGATTATTTAAGCGACGAAAGAAAACAAAGTTTGCTCTACGTGTTTACAAGCGTTGGAATCAACTGAGAAAAATGTTGAATAATCAATTATTTCATTCACAACAAATATAGGGATAAAAGAATCTATAAAATTTAACTTGTTAGAAGTTAAATAGTTTTCTGTAATCAAATCAATTGTTGGCTGTTCCATGAATAATAAACCTTTGGTAAACAAAGGTGCTTCTTGAACACATAGACATATGTTTTGAAAGATAGCCGATTGATATTTTGAGATAGTAGATAAACAGTCTAAGTTATCTGGGAATGTGCGACCTAAAGTAACACGAGCGTTCACTTGGTTTACAATAGATTCATATGAGAAAATGTTTCTAATGAAATATTCAAACAAACAATCACCGCTTAAATCTCTTTTAGGAGTTAAAACCCAGTTTTTCAATTCAGAGACGAATTTAGTCCAATTTTCAACTGTTTGCTTAACCAAACTGCTTACATGAGATGGCTTCATATTGAATACCTTACTACAAGCCCACGGGTCATCGATAGCTAGCTTTTGCATAGCTATCAAGTAATGTTTTTGGCCTTGAAGTAAAGCTTCGTAATAATGATTTATATTAGCCATTCCTGTAGAACTCCGTCTCATAACAAATGAACGAGGCCATCTTAACCATACGGCTTTGTGTAATCAATCCTTTATATTGCAATTACTCATTTAATTATGATTTTTTAAATTAGGTTTCGTGAATAATTTGTATTAAAACGAAAATAAATGATTGATAACTAGTTTATTTTTCACTTTCTGCGCAACCGATTTTGCAACAAGAGGATTTATCAAATTTGTGATATAAACCATTAAAATTCCTAATTGGAACAAAATTCCCACATAAAACGGTTAATATTTGTACAAAAACCAGCCGTCACACATGGTTAAACCTAATACTCACTCTTATATTCCTGTCGGTTTTTTTCAAAATTATATTTGCCTTATATAAGTCTTCATCACATGTTGGAAACCACACTGTGTTTCCAACAGATAGTTCCTTTGGAAAAAAACAGCAAGTCGAAGACATTTATATAGATAAATTATTTTCAAAGAATTTCATTTCAGAGTCCCAAAAGGCACCTGAAACGGCCTGAACTTAAAATTTAGTATGGCATGATCAACTTCTCTTAGATTTTGGAGTATCAGATGTCTGTTGAATCAGTAAGTTTACAGTTGGCTTTAGATACCATTAGCGAATGTTATGAAGAACTTGTGGACCGAGCCCAGTTACTCGTTGATGGTTACTGGTCCGAATGGCGTAAACATAACAAGATGCTTTTTGATTCTGGTTTAAAGCCTGGGCAGAAGGAATACCAAAACACAGGTCGATTAGCACCGCGATTGAAGAGGTCTAAAGTTACACATCGAGTTTATATCGAATGGTTAGATTGGAAAAAAACGACGTACAGGAAATTTCAAAACCCACGTTCTGGTGTGCAAATAAAACCAAATAAACGGGAGGGCTATACGTGGAAATCGATATCAAAAAAAGCGAATGCTTGGGAAAAGAAATTCTTTGATAAGTACGAGCCATTATTTAAAACGTTGAGAAAAGCGTTAGCTGTAATGGCAGATCAAATAACGATGTTGAAATCAACAATTAAACTTTTAAGTTAAGAGGAATTAATTATGGCAACTCAAAAAAATGCAAGCAATAAGAATAGCAATGACCAAACTGTTCGTCGTAAAACTGCGGTTACAAAAATTGAATTAAAATCAGAAGCCGTGTATTTACATATGCGCGGACAATCTGGAGAAGCTATACACAAATCACTTTATCGTATGGGTGAGCTTTTTAAAATGACTCATCGGTCCTCGGATAAAAAAGTATACAACACAATTAAAGATTGGTTTCAAAAAGAAATCATTGATGTTGCAGAAAAAGACATCGATAAGTTACTAAATTACTTTGAAGCGCTTCAAAGTGAGTTAGTGCCAGGCTACAGTTTTTTAGATATTAAAAATCCTAAAATGGATTTAGAATTTAGTATAATTCATAAAAGCCATTTGGATATAATAAATTTAATATCAAAGATTGATATTGTTATGGATGATATTGAAGCTATTGCCTTGTCTGGTTCTTTTGATGATGATATTGAAAACAACGCCAGAAATCAGGCTTTATCCATTTTAAATAACATTGCATCAAAAATATTTAAAATTACTAAACCAGGAAAACGTAATGGTGGGCCATTCTCGCCCGGATTTTTCTTGGAGGGTCTGCAAAAAGGTGTATTCACTTTATATCCCGACCCAGACACAAAAGTCGAAAGCAATGTTGTTAACATGGATTCAAAAAATGAATCTGAGTTAATAGCTAAAAAAACTGACACTGAAAATGTTGAGTTAACTGAGGCTGTATAAATGAGTAGTCTTTCAATTCATGCGTTTAAATTTAGAGTGCTATTAAATTCTTTATGGTCACGCATTGATGTTTGGAAATCTGTTAAATCAAAGACCGAACTTGAAGACGAAAGAAAATTAGATGCCGTTTTACATTATCCTTTGAAAACGGCATCGATACCTCTCGTGCAAATCGAAAGTTTATTAAATCGTCATAAAGATAAAATTAGAATTATCGAACGTGATATTGGGTTAATTCATAAAGGGTGTGAATTTAATTTCGTTGATTTGGTTGAAAGTACCATTCGAGCATACATTGGTTACTGCCACCTAATCCCAGCATCAGAAATGGACCATCATCAATATATCGGTGGTCTATTAGAGCATTCATTAGATGTTTCAATCCGATCGTTGCAATTCTCAATGAGTTTTATGCTAGATCAAATGGGTCTTGTAGATGAAGACCAAGCACGCAGGCCTCGTTACGAATTTGCGGCTTGGGTATGCGGGTTATTGCATGATGCTGGGAAAATAATTTCAAATGTACAAGTGATTGGCTCTAACGGTGAAATTTGGCGTCCATTGAATGAGTCAATATTTGATTGGGCTGAAAGAAACCAAATAAAAGAATACACCGTTGTTCATCAAAAAGAGCGGCTACAAAATGACCACGAAACCAATTCCGTTCACTTTTTACCACTTGTGTTAAACGATGTTGCCAAAAATTATCTAATCGGTTCTCACGACGATTTGTATTCAATGATAACGCAAACTTTGGTTCATTATCATTCATACAAAGGATATCTATTCAACGCGGTTAGAAAGGCCGATTCAGAATCGACATACGAAGACTATGCTCGTGTTTGGCTGCATGATTCGTCTAGAAAGAAATCATTAACCATAGGTGTTGTAAATGCCATGCGTTCGCTTTACTCAAATTGGGTGGTGAACAAAATTGGTGGCGATTTATTTGTATTTAATCATCAAGTATTTCTCTCAGCAGATCGCCCTATCAGTGATGTAATAAAAAAATGTATAGATTATGAAATCAAACTACCAACATCGCCAAAGGCGCTAATATCAATTTTGCTTGATAAGCGCATTTTATCCAAGGTGAGTGATAAAAGTACCTTTGCCAATTTATACCTAGGTGAATTTACTGAGGAAAATATTCATGAGTTTGCAGAATGCAAAACGGGTCCAATGGCAAGGATATCGCCGATTACCGTAATCCTTGTTGAGTGGGCGAACTTTGTTGTGGGTGATAATCCGTTGCCAGGCGAAGTTCATGGCGCGTTAAGGTACAACACAAGTGCGAATAAGAATGTTCATAAACTCTGCAATAACCAAGGAGTAAGCATCGTTGTTCCTAAAGATAGCGCAGTAGATGAACAACTTGCCGAGCTATCTCCTGAAGAAATGCAGCCTATTCCGACAAATAATGAAAGTGTTAATCCGGAACCCAAGGCTAAACCTAAGCCTAAGCCAAAAGCTAAACCAAAAACGGCAACTAAAAGCCCGTCTAAAAATTCAGCAAACACAGATAAGAGCGATCCTGAAAGTAAAGTGGGGAAAGATCCGATAAGTGCTCCTGCAACGGTATCTAGCACTGAGGCAGTTAGTGAGGGGGGTACTAGTGATAACCAACCTGTCACGGCGATGAAGCCAATCGTAAGAAACAACACCGAATCGAAACCCAAAAATATTGAACCAAACTCAAGTGCTGTTGAGGAGACTGTTAATACCGATTATCCATGGATAGTTAAACAGCGTAGACCTAAGCCTGTTGATAAAGCATTAGCGGAATTACTGAAGGCGCCTGATGACAATTTCATTTGGATAGATAACGGGGATGTTTGCGTAAATATGAGCTTTCTGACTGAGAGAACTGATCAATTCTCGGCACAAATTATCAATGCAATGAGTTTTTTAAAGTTATTGAAAAAAAATTGTAAGGGTAAAGAAATCTCAATTTTGGACAAGCCTGATAACAAGGTGATGTATGTATTGCTCAATGACACTCTTAGTAAGTTATTTTTGCCTATTTTATTAGCAAACAAATTGTCTGAACCACCAAAAGATATTGAGTCTTCCGATGTAGAAACCAGCAATCAAGATGGTGAGTCATTACCTGAGCCGCCTAAAGATATTAAGCCTTCCGATGTAGAAACCAGCAATCAAGATGGTGAGTCATTACCTGAGCCGCCTAAAGATATTCGGCCTTCCGATGTAGAAACCAGTAATCAAGATGTAAGTGATGATGGAGATGATATTGATGATCTGACCTCAGAAGCCACATTAATGGAATATAGCCAACTTATTTCGAAGCTAAAAAGTGTATGTCCAACATTAAAGAACAGCGAACTAAGAGATTTCTGTAAAGCTGAGGGTATTGCACCAATCGTTACGGAATCAGGCCAAATTAATATTGAAATAACGTCGGTCCAACTAGATGAATTAAAATGGAAACTGAGGGATAACAATGAATAATCGCAGTAGTTTAACATACAGTGAAACTCTCTTTAGGCCGCTTTATGAATTAAATTCCGCTTACGTATATATCGGGGCGGGTGTCGCTACCGGTTTTATCAGTCAGGTTAGTGAAATTAGTTCTAGTTCACTAAATACGCCAACTATCATCGCTGGTGGGCTCATTGGTGTGGGCTTATACAAAATACTGTGTGCGTACCCAAAGATGAGACAACAATTAAAACTTTTCATCAATAAACTGGAATTTATCGATATTGATGTAGTTCGGTATATCAACAAATGGAAAATCAACTCTAAATCAGAAAACTTTAAATACACTGACAAACGAGAAATATATATCGGTAATGGTTTTGAGTGGGGCCCCCAACACGCACAAAGGGCTTATCAAATTATGGATTTATCTGTTGATTTGCGTGAAATGGAAATCCCATTCGCATTAAAGCCGATTGTGCTTAAATACCGGAAGCATACAAAAAACATGGGGGGTAGGACTTGGATACACGCTATAGGCGAGGAAAAACCACAGATAGTCAATGAGGATACCTTTTATGGTCATTCGTTTATTACAGGTGTAGTTGGTAGTGGTAAAACGACCCTATTACGACTACTTGGTACTGGTTTTTTGCATATGGGCAATTCTATAGTAGTCATTGACCCTAAAGATGATAAACACTTAAAAGAAGGGTTGAGAAGTGAGGCTAAGGCATTAGGTATTGGGCATAAATTTTATGAGTTTTGTCCTGCTAGACCAAGTGAGTCTTGTGCAATTGATATTCTGAAAAACTTTGCAATTCCTTCGGAAATTCCCACACGCATAGCTAGTTTATTAAAATCCGGAAGTGGAGCAACAGACAGCTTTATCGAATTTGGTTGGCAAACTATCTCACAAGTAACAGATGGGATGATTTTTTGTTCAGAAAGTCCAAAACTTACTGAGATCTATCGTTATATGCGTTCCGGCAAAACAGAGTTATTAGAAAAGGTACTTAGTAAGTTTTACGAGCTAAGATTTGGCCAACATTGGAAACAATCAAAACTAAGTCAAATGGAAGGGCTTGGAGATTCCACACTTGAAGGTATGCACAACTATTATACGCAAAATATTCCAAGTAAAGAAAAAAATGCGACTGTTGATGATGTAATTCAATTTGTCACGCACAACCATGAACATGCCCAAAAAATGTTAGCTAGCGTATTTCCGTTATTCAAAGTCTTATGCAGTAACCCTCTGGATAAATTACTTTCGCCTACACGTGGACAAGATGACATCGAAATTATCGACATTAAACGGGTCATTATGGACGGTGGGATAATTTACTGTGCACTGAACTCAATGAATGACCCAAGAACTGCCGGCCATTTAGCTAAATTGTTGCTAGCGGATATTTCATCTTGTTTAGGTGACCGATATAACTATGGAACAGGTGAAGAACGTCGAGTATCTATATTGGTTGACGAAGTGCATGCTGCCGTGGCGGGAAATGACAGTCTCATTAACAACCTAGCGCAAGGACGTGCGGCGAAATGTCAATTTGTGTTAAGTACGCAGACAATCCCCGATTTAATTGATATGACAGACCAGGCCACAGCCGATCGATACTTAGGATTATGTAACAATTTTTTTAGCCTTAAAGTCACAGACATTCAAACTCAAGAATATGTAGCTAAACAATTCAGTCAGACTAATATCAGCGATGTTGGTGTTCAGTATTCCATTCAATCAGCCACAGGCCAAGCGTTATCCGAGTTTTCTGGTGGATACAAAGAAAATATCACAAAAACTCGAGAAGATATGTTCCCGACCTCGCTGATAGGCGATCTGCCGAAGCTGCAATATGTTGCGCGACTCTCTAACGGTCAAAAACTCAAATGCAAACTACCAATTATTAGAGGTTAGCCAGAATGGATATTTCTAGAATTACTTCACAGCATGAAGGGGCGTTGGAAATCGTCAATTCATTAGAACGGTTAGTGGGAGGCACCAAATATCTTCTGCTTCACTCAACGCCAATTATCAATATCATTTTGCTCAAGGCTATGCTGGCATGGGAGCGGGAGTCCGAAAAGGGTTTAGAACTCCAGTTTACAAAGTTTGCTGAATCGATTTTGTACGATTTATATAAGGTTACTTATTTTAAAGTCAGCTTAAAAAAAGATGATGAAGAATCAATTCACTGGGATTGTATTTCACAGACTTTTGAAGAGTTTAAGGTTTCGTCTCTAAATGAGAAAAGAAAAAACAAAAAATGTGACTGCTTTGGGGATGATCCAACCAAACCCACTAAATGTCACTGTTTGAAAGTCGAACATATAGATAAACGCTCAACATTATCGAATGAGGCTATCTCGCTATTACTCGCCCGACACGTATTTAATCGCCGAGTGCTTAACTTGCTAGGTCTGCCCTTACCTACTCGACAAAGTGTTTATTCTTTGAGCCATTCACTCACAGAACATTGCTAAGAGGACGCTTATCATGTCAGAGCTAATTAGGGATCATGGAATATCGAAATTGCTTTCATTATTTTTACTGATTTTTACCGTTAGTATTTTAGTGATATTGACCTCAGTTCCCAGCCAGATATTTCAGAGAGAAATGGAAACAGAGGTGAAATCACTATCGTCATTAATCAATGAGAATCAGTGGTTAGACCTAACGTTACAAGTGAAGAACATTTACACCAATAACTACATCAACAATGGGGTCCAGGAAGCAATAGAAGATGCATTGTTGCCAAAAGGAAACTACAAGGTAAAGGAGATTGTTGAGAAATTTAAAGGAGATTTCATTCTCGAGCGTGTAGTGAATAACATTCATATTTTGTCATACCAAATGGTCTATAGAGTTTCAATGATGAAGTACTGGATATGGGTCATGCTGCCCTTATTCATCGCACTAATTTATGACGGTTATATGATTAGAAAAATCCGGATGTATGAACCTAGGCAGATATCAATCAAAGGGTCACGGATTTGGACTCGCTCGATTGTATACATGCTCGTTTTTACTTTTTGTTATTTATTAATTCCAAACTTTCTTGGACAAAAGGCACCTTGGTATCCAGTAGTGATGTTAATGCTAACGGCTTTGGCATGTCGAAACACCATTTCAAATTATATGAAAGTTGCATAGGAAATTGAATATGCTTAATCCAGCATCAGAACACGAAGCACTCGGTATTTTAAAACAATACTTAACGGTTTATAAGCGCACTAATTATGGGAAGTTATCCCTACTCGGTGGGATTATCTTGTTAGGTTTTTTAGGCAATATTGTCGGCTTCTTTACACCATCGGAATCACATATAGCAGTGATCCAAATCAGTGGTGAAATAGGTGCCGATAGTGACGTAGGGGATGGCCAGAAAATTGCGACTCATCTTTTAGACGCTATGACCAATGATGAATCAAGCTTGATTGTTATCGAAGCGAATTCACCGGGTGGCTCACCAACCGACTCGCAAACTATTAATGAGTTAATAGTTCAGTACAAACAATCAAACGGTCCAATCGACCCTGAAGTAGCTAAAAACATTCTCAGTGTTATTAAAGATCCCACAACTCCATTTAATGAAAATTTTGAGAGTGATATCGACGTGAAAACGCAGCCACGAAAGTTAATCGTAGCGGTTGTCACTAAACAATGCGCTTCCGCCTGTATACAGTCGATCATCAATGCTGATGTCATTATAGGTCAACGAGCTTCGCTGATTGGAAATATCGGTGTCAGATTAAGCAGTATCAACTGGTCTGAATTAGCAAAGAAAGTCGGTGTGACAAGTACAGTTATTACGTCTGGACCATACAAGGACATGCTTAGCCCTTGGAAAGCCATAGACGAAGAGCAAATTTTAATAGCAAAAGAGACATTAATTGAACCTGTGTTTGAGCAATTTAAGTCCGATGTTATCGCTGCACGAGCAGATAAATTAAAGATAAATTACGACGTGTTGTTCTCAGGTTTGGCGTGGACAGGAGATGACGCTGTAAAGACTGGTCTTATAGATGCAACGAGTAACCCCGTAATAGTAAAATCAGCGCTAGAGAAGATAATTGGAGACGATTATAAAATTTATTCTAAGAGTAGTTTTAGCCTTGGTTCCTTTATAAAAAACCCATTTAAATAGATTATTTTTTGAGAAATTCATTTCAGGTGCCGTTTTGGACGCTGAAACGAGGTGGCCTACAAAAAATCAGTAGTACGATAATATCGAAATCACTAAACCTTGAGGAAAAAAAATGGAACATACATTTAACTTACCGACAGTAGCAAGCCAAGACGCATTAAATAAGAAAGGCATTTTAGTCCTCTTAGTTTTATGTGTTCTTTTTATGGTGTTGTCGTTTGATTCAGCAGCGGGTTCTGGCGGTACAGCCTTTACCTCAATTTGGACTGAGTTATCTGGCTGGGCGGACGGTGCTCCTGGTAAGATTATTACCCTGCTCGCATTTTTTGCAGCATTATTTAATGTGTTAAAGCAGAACTACTATATGGCTGTAGGTGCATTTATTGGTGGCATGTTATTAAGCCAATCAGTCGCCATCATCAACATCTTCTTGACCGGTACAATCTAATCCAAATAAATCAAAAAAAGGCGCCATTATTTGCGCCTTTTTTTGATTCAGCGTCCCAAACGGCACCTGAACCGTCGTAAAAACACTGATAACTCATGTAACAATAAACCTAATTCATTATTAATCGGTGAGTGGGGAGAACATGGCAACTTACAGAATTCCTTATCGGGTAAATAAACCACTATTGGTATTGTTTTTTACCTTAGATCAATTTATTCCAATCGCAACAGCCTTTGGGCTTGGCTATACATTTGGTGCAGTATTTGAATCAACCATCTTTGCTGTTATGTATTTCAAAATCACCAGTTACTTTAACGAAAACCATCCCAGAGGCTTTGTTGAGCATGTGCTTTGGTATTGGGGGGTGATGCCTCTCAAACTTGGCTTTACCGTTCCAGATCCACTAAAACGGGAGTTCATTAAATAATGGAAATTCTAAAAAACGCAAATGATGTAAAAAAATCGCTCATAGATGCCATCACCACACGAAACGTGACTCTTTTATCAAATTTATTATTGAGTATTGGGATTTGTATATTTGCATTTAAGTTTGCATTTTTCGAACCGGGCTCAGTCGTATTACCCAATGCGCCTATGACCGAAGTAATAGAAGTACGGGGGGATTGGGCTAACGCATCGTTTAAAAGAGGTCACGCAATCGCCTTTGCAGAATTGATCGGTAATATTAGTAAATCCAATATTAATTTTGTAAAAGAACGCTTTATGTCGGCGGCTACGCCCAATTTAAGAGAACAATTCCAAGATGAGATAGACCGTCAAATTGCCATTATTAGCGCAAGAAAACTCCAGCAACGCTTTACCATTGATGATGTTTATTTTGACGAGCATCAAGATGTGGTTTGGATTTGGGGGTCACGAGAAATCACCTTGCCGGGGCAACCTCCCTTAATTAAAACATGGACATATGAATTTAGAATAGGCGTCGCCAGTGGTATGCCCAAGATTTCCTATTTTAAACAATATCCCGGAAAGCCAAATACGCGACAACGTGTTGTTCCAGCAGCCGATACTATTCCAGAGTTAACAGAAGACATGCGCGCAGGTCTAGAAGAATCAGGTTCAGAAGTTAAGGACGTTAAATAATGAAAAAATACATAAGACTGTCGATTATATTCAGTGCAATGATAAGCCAGTCCGTCTTAAGTGCACCAGAAGGCGCTTCCACTAAAGTGTCATCAGATCCAGTAAATGAATTTTCGCTACCTGTACAAACGTCTAATCAGCGACTGAGTTCTGACTATATCGATCAAAATAGTGCCGATAGTCCTGTTTCATACATTTTTAATTCTCTGAAGTCAGCTGTACCTGATAATGAGCCAGTCAAAGCACCGCAGCAAGTAGACAATTATGGTCGAATTTTGGCGGATGGTGACAAATCAAGCTTTGGACGCGCATTGCAAGCAAGCTATAAACCTGTACAAAATTATTCACTCAAGCCCGGTGAAAATATTGCCGTGGCCATTGCTGCAGGATTAATGAATCGGATTAAAACCAACTTCTCAATGGTGGCGATCCGTACATCAGACGAAGACTCGATAATTGAAGCCTCTAACGGTTACATTTATATCACCACCAATTCTATGACCCCTGTTGGCATTATGGTTTATGAAGAAGGTTTGCCTGAAACGGCAATCTCATTGGTGCTTCAACCAGATAATAACCCACCGGCAATGGTAAATGTGGACGTAAAGTTAACAGGTGAACAGCGATACTTAATGAGCCAACGTAAAAGAGAACGTGAGAGATTAAAAAAAATCGATGATTTGGCCAATATTCATAATGAACAACTCAATACGGCTTCACACGTGTCACGCCTTAAATCGATGTTATTACCGATTGCTCAAAATGGCATCCCAAAGGGTTTTACTGAGTCGGTTGAGATCCCCAACACGTTAAGACAGCCTTGTTCCGTTGCAGTTAGACAAAAAACAGCGCAACGCTATGCTGGTTCACGTGAATATATCGATGTCGTGGTGATGTACAACCAAACGTCATATGCCTATCAAATTAAAGAAGAACAATGCTTAAGTCGTGATGCCTTGGCAGTTGCTTTTATTGACCAATCGATATTGCAGCCAGGTGAGTCAACTGAAGTCTATATCGTGAGAGATAAACTTTATATTGAGAAGATGGAAAAAAGTAACCGTCGTAGACAGATTAGCGCACAAGAGCTGGGCTTGACGCGGGAGGTTAACTAATGTCAAAGATAGCAATTAGAGAGTTTTGGGGAGACCCCAAGAAGCGGCAAATTATTATTTGGGGCGTATCACTAATAAGTTTGTATTTCTTAGTCCCTGTTTTCTTTGCTTCATCGAATGCACCGGCAAATGTCACCACTACGAATAATGGAACTGAATTATTTTCCGTTGAAGAAGTCTCGCAGATGGAGGAAAAGAAGACCAAGGAGCTATTTGACCAGTTGTCAGCCGATGCTCAAAACCGAGAGGTTGCTGCGTATGCTCAGGAAAATAGACTGAAAGATCGCGAAAAGAAAATTGAAATGGAAATGACTAAGTTCAGAAATGAAATTAATCAGCAAAAATTAGTCATAAGCCAATTAAAAAGTGAAATTTTAAACCGTAAGGACATTCAAGGTGCTGGTAACGGCAATAACCAAGGTGATGGCACCATTATTCGTCATGATCAAAACGGGAATGTTGCACAAATTGTAGAACGTCCACAAACGCAGATAATTACTCGTCAGCCATTGGTAAAAGGGAATGTTTTACGCACTGTCACGCAAGGTAAGGTGCGCTCTGTTAAAGAAACGGGTCATATTGAAGAGCAAGACGTTAGCATGGTAACGGTCTCAGAAAATTCTCAAACCGTTAAAAATGATTCTAAGACGGCTAATAGCGCTAAGAATGACAAAGTTGATGATAAAAAAGAAAAATCGACTTGGTTGTCGGCAGGCTCAATATTGACGGGCACATTGATGAATGGTGTTGATGCGCCAACATCAGGTGGCCAACAAAGCAAAATGCCTATGCCAATTCTAATTAGACTTAAGCTAGAAGCGTTAATGCCTAACAATTACACGTTAGATATTCGCGAGTGTATTGTAATTGCTACCAGCATTGGTGACTTAGCTACATCCCGCGCGTTCATTCGAGCTGAGACATTATCTTGCATTACTGAAGATAATGAAGCGATTGAAGTACCGTTGACGGCCTATGCTGTTGGCCGTGACGGTAAGAACGGCATCGATGGCACATTGGTCACTAAATCTGGTGGTTTAATGGGTAACGCGATGGCTGCTGGTTTCTTGTCAGGTTTATCAAAAGCCGCATCACCACAAGCGGTAAACGTGGTCAACACCAGTCCCGGTGAAGAATCATTATTTCAAAGTACAAACTGGGCCAGTATGGGGCAATCTGCTGCGTTAAATGGCGCGAGTACCTCGTTCGATATGATTGCGAAATATTACTTAGAAATGGTTGATGCCAGTTGGCCGGTAGTCGAGGTCCTAGGTGGTCGTGAAGTTGATTTTATTGTTCAAAAAGGTCTTGCCTTAAAAATAGGGAAATAGCCCATGTCTGCTAAAAATATGGAAAACCGCCCATTGTGGCAAACCATAGCGACTATCATGTTATGTATTCTGACGGTGGTAGTCATTGTGAACAGTGTTATCGAATACAAGATGCAACCATTGCTGAATACCATCTCGCAGTTGCAACAAGCCAACGCAAACAAACCTGAAGTCAGGACCATTAATACAAAAGTGATGGCAGAACACTTTGCCTTGGCGGGTTACGATACGCCGACGCAACTTGAATACATTGATATTCTGAAAATCCTACTCGATAAAAGCAATATTATCGCTATCAATGATGAGGCATTACAGTTTAAAGACTCTAAATACGCATTGAAATTGAATAGTATAGAAACATTGCGACAGAGCTTAAATGAGTTGGGTATAGAAAATCCTAGGGTAAAAAATCAAGCGCAGTATGAGGAACGAGAGCGGTTACAAAAATCAATATTGGAACAATTAACGAAGAGTATAACCACTCAATAGAGAATGCCCACTAAAGAGATTTACTGTGACCGTCTAGCAAACTAGAACCTGATATCGACGGCTTGTTACCATGGAATTTAAAAAATAGGTGTGGTTTGCTAGACGTTCACATCATGCTGATATCAAATGCGGTTATTAATATTTTAGAGCGAGAACATCGCTTGTTAGCCTGTGGAGAGACTTAATTGTTAGGATCTATGAAGCAGGTTCCCTTGAAAAACTGCAAGGTAAACTCACTTAAGGCTGCAATGCAGTATAGGGGATTCTACTATAGCTGCGTTTCCCGGACTAGTGTTGGGAGGATGTCAACAATTGAAATTGAACTGGCCAGCCCTCGTACCAATGTGCAAACTCCCATACTGGCATAGGCCGAGCAATACCATAGCCTTGACACAAATGACAACCCAAATCAGCTAAACTCTTACCATGAGCAATCGTTTCAACGCCTTCGGCGATCACATTAAGATTAAACACTGACGCTAAACGGATAACGCCCTCGACAATTCGCCAATCATCTTCGCTATCAAGCATCCCTCGCACAAAACTCTGATCAATTTTTATAGTCGATATGGGTAATTGGCGTAAATATGTTAACGATGAATAACCCGTACCAAAATCATCAAGCGAAAAATGGACGCCTAAACGTTTACATTCCTGTATGATCTCGATTGCTGATGCGATATCTCCAATGGCAGCACTTTCTAAAATTTCTATTTCTATAGCTGATTTAGGTAGGTTGGGAAATTCAATAAACGTAGATTTTAAGAACGTACAAAAGTTCTCGGCCAATAACTGCCGAGCACTCACGTTAATACTTACCTCTATTGGGCAACAATTCATATGCCAATAATGACATTGCGATACAGCAGTATTGATAACCCATTCACCCAACGTAATTTCAAGGTCCGTACCTGCAATATCGGGTAAAAACTCACTCGGAGCAACGATGCCTCGCTGTGGATGATTCCAACGAATTAAGGCTTCCACCCCAATAAGTTTACCGGTGGCAAGATTTACTTTAGGTTGATAATACATCTCAAATTCATGACATTCAAAAGCAGATTTAATTTCTTCTAACCAAATTCTACGAGCAATAATATTACGTTCAATTTTAGGATCAAACATTTGAAAACAGTTCTTTCCTGCTGCTTTGGCCATATACATAGCTTGATCAGCATGACGCAACAAAATATCAGGATCAACATTTTCAGGATATAAACTGACGCCAATACTCGCACTTAAACGCAGACTAACATCATCCAGAACGACTGATTGGTCAACCGCCGCCAGGATTCTCAATAACACTTGAGTACATTCCTCCTCTGATTTAATTTCAAACAAAATAACAAATTCATCGCCACCGACCCGTGCAAATGTATCTTGCTGACGAACCACCTCAGAGACATTATCCACTATCGCAACTAATAATTGATCGCCCATTCCATGACCATAACGGTCATTTACCGCCTTAAAGCTATCAAGATCCATAAAACATACAGCACAGAGACTGCTATTACGGCTAGCATGCGCAATTGTCTGCTGAAACCTATCTAATAATAAGCGACGATTTGGTAATCCTGTCAGAGCATCATAATTTGCGACACGGTCCAACTCAGCCTCATGTGATTTTAGAAGAGTGATATCAGCTTGAGTTCCCGAAATCATCAACGCCCGACCCTGGCTGTCTTCTTCTACAACTCGGCCTTTACACAATATCCAACAAACCTCGCCAGTTTTGTTAATGCCACGAACCTCAAACTCGATACTGTTCGTTTTATATCTTAGATGTTGTAAAACTTGTTGTTCTATTTTTTGTACATCTTCGATATGCACATATTGACGCCAATTATTAACCGTTAGTTGCATCTCACCGGCTTGGTAACCTAATATTGCTTCAAATCGAGGACTTAATTGCACCTCACCAGTTATGACATTCCAATCCCAAAAGCCCTGCTCAGAACCTTGAATAACCCGTTGTAATTGAGCGGTCTGCGCCTCCAATTGATACTGTAGTTGTCGCGCCCGAGTAATATTTTGTACCGTGCCGTGTAATTTAATAATTTTACCCTGATGGTCTCTCTGCGCTTGACCACGGGCCATAATCCAATGGTGAGAACTGTCGGGAAGCATCAATGCCGCTTCACATTCATACTCTTCCCCGGTATCCACACATCGCTGGATCAAAGTCCTTAGCACTTTCCAACTGGCTGGCGTAAATAATTGCTGTACGTCATCTATGGAAGGTACAACTTGCTTATAGGGCAATCCATAAACAACAAAAACCTGCTCAGACCAAGTATGTAGATCGGTGACTAAATCCCATTCCCAACTGCCAATACCAGACAACTGTTGTGCTTGTTTTAATCCCATTTCACTAATGCGTAGATGCTGTGCATTTTTTTCTTGAGTTGTAATATCCCTTGCAATCCCGAACAATCCGCAGATAGCTCCTTTAGCGTCAAACACAGGACCTTTAGTTACCTGAAACACTGTGGCAACTTCATGTATACGCAAATATTCCTTATGCGTAGTAACCATTCCAGACGCTAATACCATTCTATCTTTTTCTTGGATAGAGTGAGTTGATTCTGCATCAAAAATATCAGCATCAACTTTCCCTAAGATTTCATCAACTTTTTTACCGACAAAAGCAGCAGCGCCTTTGTTAAACAAGATATAACGTCCCGCTAAGTCCTTCACAAAAATACCATCAGTTGTTTGAGACACTACAGAGTCGAGTAATTGATGATTGACATTTAGTTTTTGCAACGAAGCACGCAAATAGCCGCTTAAAGCACTAATGACTATACCGTAAACACTCAAACTAATGAGCTGTAACCAGTCAACTGAATAAATACTGTCAAGATTATTGGTTGCGGGATGAAGGTAATAGATACACAAGACCGAGAAAAATGTAGCGGTGAGCCCTGGAGCGAAGCCCCCGCTAATTGCACTTAATGAAATAGGCAACATGAAGATCAACAGCAATAAGCGCTGGTGCTGCTCAGCCGAAAGAGAACTTGCAAACCACAGTGTAATAAGCGTAAAGCCTAATATTGCAACATATTTAAGCCAAGAGATATGACTTGTAGATACAGCGCGAGAAAAAGTGGTATCCAGCAGATTACTAGATGGAGATTGATGACGATCGGGAACCATATTCAAAACAAAAATAAAGATAAACGCACTCGTAAATACAAAGAAAAAACCTTTGGCGAGGGATAAACGAAACACAGTTTCGGGGTCTGTAAATGCCAATAACAATTGATCTGATAAAAAAATCCATCCAAGCGCTGCAAGAGCATAACTGGCGACGGCTAAAACAATATATTGAATTCGAGATTTACGATTCTGTGCAATACTATTTACCATTCGCACTCCATAATGACTATCGCCAAATTACCATAAAAGTTAATAAACATATCAAAATCAATACAGTATAGATAGTGAAATACTCCGACACATACACATCAGCATCTGCTGTTAATTCAGCAGGCTCAGCGATTTCAGCCGCCAGCGTCTCAAGCAATAATTACTTAATAAAATCAACGTCGTTGTGTAAGTGGTCGAGGCTTAATTTCATGGTGTCATTATACCAAACGGCCCTTCGATAAGGGCAAAACAGTGATCTAATTATCGAAAACTGCCTTTGCAATGGCGATCAATTAACTGCAACGCAAGCCGTTCACATGCTGATGTCCCAGCACATAAAAACCAGATAACAGCCAATGAAACTGTTGCTCAGATATTTGGATCCAGCGTATACTTTGGAAGTTGTAAGAGAAATTGTAGGTGCTAGTATGCACTAGGAGAAGTGTGATGATTGATTCTAAAGCCAACAAAGCTACCTCACCACTTGCGAGATTTGTTCGTAATGCATCTGCGGGTGATAAAAGCAAGGTTTATAAGCGCGTTATTGTCGCAGCGACAGAGTCTCAAAACAAAACTATCCAAAAAGCCCATTCTGTTCAGGGATAATTTTATTCTGCTTGCCAGTCATGAGCGATGATTGGCTTATTTAAAACTTCGAAGCCCAACAACTCTACCTCAAACTGATCCACACGAGGAATAAAACATACCCATTTCCTCCCGCATCTCCCTTCCTGCGTGGCTTTTTTTCCTTAAAATGAATCAAACATCTAGTTCACTTTGATGCTATAACTAAGCAAGGCAGGAGCGCAACAGCACCTATGACTAAACGTTTTAAAATCAAAAGCTCCCCTCCTTTTCTTGCTTTTTAGGGTGCAGCAAAATATGACCTTGTTTTGCATCAATATTGTGCTGCGACATTTCGGCAATAAATGAGCCATCAACATTAATGAAATTAAACAGGCTGATGACATGCTCAGATTCTAAAAACAGTGATACAGAAGCAACCTGCTCACCAGCTACGGTAAATCCGTTTTCTATATGCTCTTGTAACATATAAATGGTATTAGGTAATTTAACACCATTATCAACAACATTTAGAAATCGAGTGGGAAGGGATAACTCAGTTTCAATGCGCGTCAATAAGTCAAACAACTGTTTAGCTTTAGTCGCTTGCAAATCATAACGCTGTGGCAATTCATTAAACTCAATAAGCTTTAACTCTAAGTCACATGACGCTACACGCCCTAGCGCAACCAAACTCTTTAATTCCTTTTTTACTTGCTGATAGCGCTTATCTTTTATCATTGGTTTTAGGTAGCGAACCAAAATTTCATTACGCCTTGCTTTAGGGGTAAAGCGTTCTGTTTCAGCCACGCTCAAATAGAGATGTAAGAGTGCGTTATCAAGAACGTCATTTAAAATATAGTAAGTATCCAAGTGCGCATAACTTAGTAGACAAAGAATGAATTATTTTACCATTTTTAAGCATTTGAGGGCTATTTTTAGCAGAACAAACAAAGTGGTTAAATTGACCAATTATTGAGTTCTGATTTTTTTGATTTTAACGGAAGTAAGTAAACCTCTGATTTTGAAGAATTTGATAGTGATTTAAATTGAGTGTCCATAACGCGATGCACACAATATTCATTACATGTTCAATAAACTGCAAAAATGAATAAGCGCTTTCTTGTGTGCGTTTATATAATAGTACATGATATTTTTTGCGCTTTTGGTGAATGTGCGGGTTAAGGATTAGCACACTTTTGCCCCAAAACGAGTTTGAAGCCAGCTTATCGAGCAACTCAGTTCAGCCAAGTTGACCAAATATTTGTAATGACACAAAATGCCCACTTTTATTGAAACAGATCAAGTAATTACAAGGAACAAATATGGACTTTCTAACATCAAGTGCCCTTTCGGGAATGTTATATGATGGATTTAAGGAAGGTATTGCGATAACTACTGCTTTTTTGAAGGAAAAGCTACAGGGATGGCTTGTTGATGATGCATTATTGGACAAGTTAACAGAAAAAGTAAATGCTCTTGAACTACAGGACTATGGCGAGCACGTAATTGAGCGTGAGTTGAATAAGTCATTGGAACTACAAAATATGTTGAAACTGATAAAACCTGAGCAAAATACCAATATTGGTTCAGTGACCCAGTGCCATAGTGGTTCAGGTGATAACGTTGTAGGAAATAAGACTGTATACAATAAATAGGCAGGTTGTGTGATGGTGAACCAAGAGCATAGTGGCCCAGGCGATAATGTTGCAGGTAACAAATACGAGTACATAATTCATAGCATTCAAGCTAGAAATCTTATGAGTGTGACAGCTAGCATCATGCGCGATGTTTGTTACAGAGATCTAGATAAAGCTCTTGAAAAGCTAAACGTTCTCTGTGGAATAAGTGCTCTAGAAGCCGATGTTCAACTATTGTTGAAAGTTTTAAAAGTAAAAGCCGAACTCATAAATGCCCCTGATTTTCCATCAAAGAATGACCTTCTAATCTTGCTGAAGCAGTATGTTCTCCCTGAGGATGTTCGGGAGGTAGTTAGTTCGATCTTAATTGATTTGGAGTCGAGAACTTCTGAAATATTGGCTAGAGAAAGGTATTTTGATTTACAAGTTAGGGGAGTATATACGAAAGAAGTATTCTATGAACGCTTGGCCCATAAAGAAGAATTAAATGATAGTTACCGACCCTCAAAAGTTTACGATTTGTCTGAGCAGGAGTTAACAGGGTTAGTTCGTGGAGCTATCAGAGTTGAAAATTTTGCATTAGCATTTGAAATAGCTCAGATTTTACATGAGTATTTTTCATCAAGTAACTCAGCGATACTGTTGTTATATACAGAAGCTTGCCTGCTTTCTACCAAAAGCCAACAAAGACACTATGTCTCACTCAGTAAGCAAGACAAAAGTAATGTCGATACACTTATCATCCAATTACTAGCAAGTATCGCAGATAAAGATGATAGCCGGCATATTGCCATTCTTATAAATTTACTGAATCTGACTGACTTTTTAGATAGACGGCTTTACGATTTAGGTAAATTACACATTGATAAGATTCGAGAGATGAGTCCAGTGTGTGCAGAGTACATAGAGCATCGTTCAGAAGGGGTTAGTCGTCCAACAAATAAATTTGAACTGATATCTGATTCATTGAACTTGGAACAGTTTGCACGCCTTGATTTGGCACTTCAAAACGAACAGATCAAGGTTAATACTGTAAACACATGGATAGATCGTGGGGGGGCAGTTCGTACAGGAGATGATTATGTAAACTCTTTGTGTGATTTGTATCTGAGAGCCTTATTATGCTCAGATAACAATAAGAAGGAGATTCAGCTTTTAGACAAAAAAGCGCAATGTTTTTTTGAGCTAGACTATGAGAAATTTATTCAAATAAATCCGCTTGGAATTTTGCGGCTATGCGAAAAATTTAATGCCCTTGGGCTGCCCCTGAATACAGTTAAATATTTGACGCCATTCTTATCTGACGAGCCTTGGGTGTCTCCAATTTTTGAGTGTTACCTGACTGCCCTATGTTCAAGTGAGAAATTTGACTTATTCCTATCTAAAATTAAGCACTTAGAACCTGATGATAAAATAGCGTCAATTTGTTTGAGTGAAGCACAAGTATATGAGCGTTTGAACGAGTATGAATTATCAATAGCATCAATTAGAGCTGCAATTAAGATCTCACCGAATCACCCTTACTCATGGCACCAGCTGTTACATCTGTCCAGAGAAAGTGGACTTAGTAATAAAGAGCTAAGTGACATTGTATTCGAAATACCAGAGGTCATTTTTTCAAGTTACGATGACTCTAAAGTACCATTAGTTAACGAAATAGCGAGCTTTGTAGACATTAATCTAGCCGACAGAATTCTTGTTGACTGGTTTGCTCAAAACCCAGTCAAAGTGGCTACAGCGTTAACGCAAATTCACTTTAACTCTTTAGGCAATCGTCCTGAAGTAACTAATAATCCATATGAACTACTACACTGTTGCGATGGAGTTACATATACCGATGGCTTTGAAACATTTACACGACTTCTTGTGCGTGATGTGGATTCAACTCATCCATTGTTGTTAGATATTGAGTCACCGTTAGGGCAAACACTTAATGGGATGCAAGAAGGGACTACGTCAGGTGTTTATACAATGCTTGAGCGCTTGCCGTCTTATGTTGCTGCTTTTAGACACGCCGCAGATATGCGTCATAAAGGAAATGATGGCACTGATGCTTTTAGGATGTTCTCTGTCCCAACTGACGAAGAAGAGTTTATTCCTTACTTTGAAAGTATTCTGAAGTCTTACTCTTCACAAGAAAAGAGAATATCTGAGACTTTACAAAACCCTAAAATCCCTTTGACTATGAGAGGTCATTACACAGATAATGGGAGCCCTGTGCAAGGAGCCATAAAGCACCTTTCTTCCTGCGAATCAACTCAGTACATGGGGTTGTTTAATGGTGGTGAAGAACAACCTGATAAACTAATTATTGATGTATATACGGCAGTCTACCTCTCTCTTATAGGTTTTGCTTCGTGTATTGTTGACTTAAATCTTAAGCTAGTCTTATGCCAACACACAAAGAGGATTTTAGAGTCTTGGGTTGAGGATGTTTTAAGAGAGGATTACATGTCTATGGGTGTATCCGAGCAAGGTTTGTATAGAATAACATCTGAAGATATTCAAAGAAATTCTTTGGATTTGATTCATGGGCTTAAAACACTACTGAAATATGCCAATGTAGAGGCTTTGAAATCTACAGATACACCAGAACTCTTGGTGAAAATAAGAGACTTGGTGGATGAGACTGTTTACTCTACCTTCCAGCTTTCAGTTGCAAACGATATCCCATTACTCTGTATCGACCACTTAATGATGGAGTTAGTACATCATTCTGGCTGGCCTGTTGCCAACATGAACTCTTTTATTATTAGAGCACTAAATTCGCTGTCATTAAAGGAGAGGAAGAAAAGCATCCAGCTCAATTTATACTTAGGGACTCCTGTTTCAGTTTTGTACCAAGACATTATTGAACTTAGTTGCTCACCAGATCTTACAGATACGCACTTAGTTTTTAAGTTTATTGAAAAATATGGTGAGACTATTGATGCGACAGGGTTTTCGCTGAACTTCTTAGCCGATATTGTGAGAAACGTAACAGCTGTAGCATGCATAGATGGAATTATTTTAGATGGCGGTAGAGCAGTCAACCCTCGATATGATGGATATGCCGAATATGTTTTTAACTCATGCAGTCGTTTAGCAATGAAGGTACTTGTTGGGGATACAGCAGAGCAAAGATTAGCAAGATTAATTTCTGCAGTTATTGATACGCCTAGTTTAGTTCCGAAACATACCCAGCTAATTTCACGTTTAGCTTCAGAATTCGTGTTTGGTCATTTTTTGGATTTTAAAGCTTGCAATGAAGCATTTATAACTTATAAAAATAAAACTAAGGAGTAATAATCACTAATGAAGAATTAAGTTGGTTATTACTCAATGGGACTGGCTAAAGTCAGCCCCTTAGCTTAATCGTTAATCCATAGAAATTTTAATCCGAACCACACGAATTAGAGTAAAAAACCTAGCTCGCTTTTGTCCAGAAATGAGCCTAGGCGGGTAAATTATTTATGCCCCATTACACGTTAATGAGAGACGTTAGGCAACCGAAGAACCGTGAATATAGCCATATATTTTTTAATCTATTGTGCAGTCAGATGGGATTTAATGATTTGTTGTGGCGACCTCTGCATCAACTTGCTCAGTTTTACGAGCGACTTATTCAACTTTTCTAAGAGTAATTTTAACTTTGTCGCTTTATTTCAATGCATTAGCGTGTCATAGTTGCTGGAAGATAATTTTTGGCAGCAGTTTTTTGAGCTGCTATTCAGGTGTCAGCAAACAATAAGGATGTACATAAATTGTCTCAATATCTTAAGTTAGGCGATGACCAATCTCCAGTCCAGTTGGATGAAAACGGTGACTATGACGCTTTTAAAGTCGTGGGTGACTGTGTCTGGGCCAAAACTGACAATGAAATTACTCCAGACTTTTTACGCTCAAGAATAGAGCCTTGGCTAACTGCACTCTTTCAGTCCGAGCACCTTAATTTACTTATCGGTGCAGGACTTAGTTCTGCGATACAAGAGTCGGCAACAGGGCAAAAGCCACAAGGGATGGGGTGGATAGACGATCTAAAGGTATGTAAATTAGAAATCGATGCTTATGTAGACAAAACAGCAAAGGCCGCTGGCAGAAATAAGGGGAATATTGAAGACCAAATACGTTCGATTAATGAATTAATCAAAGGGTTGGAAATTCTTATAGCGTTAAATCCTACCCCAATTCCTCCTCCGCCAGCACCAAATCCGCCATATAGATATTTCCCGAGTGAGTTAAACCTGTTAAGAGAAGAGCTTTCACGATGTTTACAGTTGTTTGCTGAATCAGTTAGCAACGGAGAAAAATCAATCCGAGATGCAGAAAATAAGCAAAAAACAGAAACATTTAATTACTTAGTTAATTTCCTGATGAGTTTTTCAAGCAGAACTGCGACACGAGATAGGTTACATATATTCACAACTAATTATGATCGGATAATTGAAACTGGTGCTGAATTAGCAGGCCTTAGATTAGTTGATCGGTTTGTCGGAAGTATTGCGCCAATCTTTAGATCATCACGATTAGAGGTTGATTATCATTACAACCCACCGGGTATACGTGGTGAACCTAGATATTTAGAAGGTGTAGCTCGTTTTACTAAACTTCACGGTTCATTAGACTGGTATGCAAATGAGGGGGCTATAAGGCGTTTTGGGCTACCTTTTGGAGCGGATTCTGTCGAGCCATTTTTACAAGTCGAAGGTGCTGGTAAAGCTAACTACCAACAATTGATGATTTATCCAAATTCAGTCAAAGATCGTGAAACATCAGAATACCCCTATGTAGAGTTGTTCAGAGATTTAGCATCAGCAACATGCCGCCCAAATAGCACTCTTGTAACCTATGGCTACAGTTTTGGTGATGAACATATAAATCGAGTTCTTACGGATATGCTAACTATACCTTCAACGCATATCGTAATTATTGCCTATGGCGATCCACTTGGAAGAATCATGAGTTTCATAGAAGATAGCGGGCGTCAGGCTCAAATATCTTTATTACTTGGTGATCATTTTGGAGATCTAAAAACACTAGTCGATTACTACCTGCCTAAAGCAGCTATCGATCGATCCTCAATTCGTATGGCAGAGCTATTAAAATCTAGAGGTTTATATCCAGCAGCGATCCAAAGTAAAACAGGGGGTGAAGAATGAGTTTTCTGCCCATAGAACAAGGTGAACAATTAAGAGTTGGAACTGTAGACTTTGTTTCACCTAATGAAATTAGAGCAGTCCTCGATATCGATTCGCCTGATTCTGTAGCCCTAAATGCAGGAACGCCAAGAAACTTCCCTAGAGTAAACAGTTATGTTTTAGTCTCTTGTGATAATGGTTATTTGGTTGGACAAATTGAGTGGCTTGCCGTTGAGCGTTCACCTTACCCCAAACAAAGGGATATTCAGGATTTTGGTTTAGTTAATTTACCTTTTCCGCAGAAAAAAATCAGTTTAAATCCGGTCGGAACTCTAAAGCGAGTTTCAAAAAAAGGTGATGATTCTTTTAGGTTTCAGCGAGGTTCAGAATCATTTCCTTCGATTGGTTCTGCTATTTTGCTACCAACAGATTTACAGCTTAGATCTATTGTTGAATCTGGTAATAATCGTAGAGTTATCATAGGGCAAAGTCCGCTTGCAAATAACGCTAATGTTGCTGTAGATCCTGATCGATTATTTGGGCGACATATTGCTGTACTTGGTAATACAGGTAGTGGCAAATCTTGTTCAGTGGCAGGTCTCATTCAATGGTCGTTAGAAGCCGCTATGGAATCAGAAGCCAGACCAAATGCTCGGTTTATTGTGCTTGATCCAAATGGTGAATACACCCGAGCTTTAGGCCCATCTACAAAATTTAAAGGCCGAGTATTTAAAGTTGAAGCTGGGAAAGACGAAAACCAATTACAAGTTCCTTCGTGGTTTTGGAATAGCGCTGAATGGGCATCTTTCACGCAAGCAAGCCCGAAAGCACAACTACCATTACTAAAACGCTCTTTGAGAGCAATGAGAAATGAAGAGTTTGAGCTTGAGACTGATCTAGATATTGAAATAAAGAGGTTTTTAGGGAACATTCTCATAACGTTGAAACACGATAAAAGTTCTGGTCGACCATATAAAAATGGGCCAGCTTTCGGTTTTTGGGAAACTTTAAAAAAATGGAAAGAAAGCTTAGAACAGTACCGTGAGAAAGGAATGAAAACAGAGTTGAATTTACCCATTTCTAAAATGGGTAAATATATTGATGACAGGACAAGTGACAAATTTGTAAATATGATAGCTAGCGTCAATGAAATTGATGAGCTAATTGAGTCAGTTAAAACGCCTTTTTCTAGCTTCGGTGGGAATGAACAAGATCTATTGCCGAAGAGTGAAGATATTCCATTACCATTTGAAGGAAATAACCTAGTAGCCTATTTAGAGGCATTAGCGCAAGAAAATGGTAGTGAGCAGTATGTAGAGTATTTAGTTGCTCGAATACGCACCATGCTCTCTGATACAAGAATGAAGCCTATCACCAATGATGCAGAGCATAGAGTCGATTTAGCTGAGTGGTTAGAAAATTATATAGGTAAGGATGGAGCAGATGAAGATGATAGTTGTGTTTCAATTATAGATCTTTCTCTAGTACCAAATGAAATCACTCACCTTGTAACTGCTGTTATTTCAAGAATCATCTTTGAATCATTGCAACGTTATAGACGGCTAAATAATAAAAGCCTACCAACTGTGCTTGTAGCTGAAGAGGCGCATACGTTCATTAAACGCTATCGCGACGACTCTGAAAATCAGGATGTAGCAGCTGTTTGTTGCCAAGTATTTGAAAAAATAGCACGCGAAGGAAGAAAATTCGGCCTTGGTATGGTGATTTCGTCACAACGACCATCGGAGCTATCACCAACAGTTTTATCTCAATGTAATACTTTCCTGCTGCACCGGATCAGTAATGACAGAGATCAAGAACAAGTACATAAAATGGTGCCTGATAATTTACGAGGGTTACTTCGCGAGTTGCCTTCTCTCCCATCCCAACATGCAATACTAATGGGCTGGGCATCCGAGCTTCCTGTTTTGGTTAAAATGAAGAACCTAGCGAAAGAGCAACAGCCGCATTCAGACGATCCTGACTTCTGGGATGTGTGGACAAGAAAAGATGAAGACGGAAATGCTGTTGAGCGAAATGCTGATTGGGATGCAGTTGTTAAGGAGTGGCAGCAAAGTTGAACCGATGTTTGATGCATTACTATATATTAGATATTAGATTGCCATACTTTCCCTAATGGCAATTATCACCTCCAGTGCTTTTACTCTAACAAGCTTTTGTCCGTGCGACCTGAAGTCGTATGAAGCGCTGTTCACCGCGAAGAGTGAACCATCTGTATCACCAGATGACCCTAGGATCCTGAATAAAGCAGCGGATCCGACAATGTAACGAAGTCCAGT
>Ga0208032_1000245_pt1 | contig 37134 bp, 30 predicted proteins | sample MalvirAntarct_66_FD_184254 | JGI IMG/M metagenome (GOLD analysis project Ga0208032, IMG submission 184254) | Marine viral communities from the Global Malaspina Expedition - Malaspina viral metaG Antarct_66 (SPAdes) (version 2) | ecosystem: Environmental > Aquatic > Marine > Oceanic | place: West... | reverse complement strand
CGCTAAAGACAGTAGAGATTCAAGATATTAATCCGTCGCAAACCATGCAGGCATCAATGGAAGAACAGGCAGCGGCAGAGCGACTACGCCGAGCGACAGTGACCCGTGCTGATGGTCAAAAACAAGCAGCTATCTTAGAAGCAGATGGGCGTTTAGAGGCCTCACGCCGTGACGCTGAGGCGCAGGTGGTACTGGCGAAAGGCTCAGAGGAGTCTATCCGTCTAATCACTGCGGCAATGGGTACGGAAGAGATGCCGATTGTCTACTTACTTGGCGAGCAGTATATTAAAGCGATTCGTCAGCTGGCTGAGTCTGATAACTCAAAAATGGTGGTATTACCCGCTGACATTCTAAGTACCGTAAAAGGCATGGTCGGTGATAAGCTTAAGGTTTAAGCAGCTGTGCTTTGACCACATGCTATAAGCACCACGTATAAAAATAGCCAGTGAGTATGCTAAGCACTGGTTATTTTTTTGCCTTTAACTTATCTATCATTTTTTATGAAATACCGTATTTTGAATACTAGAAATATTGAGATAAGGAAAATGCTAATGACTGAGCAGAAGCTAAATATAGAAATAATCTCAATTGTGGATTTTCCGCAAGGCAGTCCATTACCTTATAGCGTGCTTGACGCAACGCATACTAATGCTGCCTATCCTGAGAAAAATCTAGAGATACGCGGTGGCGGTTATGGTTCAGATGCGGCGGCACATCCAAGCAATGCCAATCAATTCTATGTACTTACCGATCGAGGTCCCAATGCGGACTTCGATGGTATTGTAGGTAAAGGCAAGCAGTTTTTAGTGCCCAATTATACGCCGTCTATTGGACTGTTTGAGTTGCAAGCGGATGGCAAAATCATCAAGGTAAAAGAGATATTGCTTAAAGATAGCAATGGCAATCCTATCTCTGGACTACCGAATCCAAGAGCCTTTGGCGGTACCAATGAAGTACCTTATGATATTAATGGTCAACCGATGACGGTGAATCCAGATTTACCGTTTGATGAAGTGACCAACCCTATTAAAAGTGATATCAATGGCTTAGATCCCGAAGGACTTGCCGCGCTCAAAGATGGCAGTTTTTGGATCAGCGATGAATATGGTCCACATCTCGTCCACTATGACGCGGATGGGGTGGAAATTGCCCGTATCAATCCTTTTGCGCATGACGAACGTAATAATGTGATTATTAACGGTAAGCAGGTGTTATTACCGGCAGAGTTTACCAAGCGCCGCGCCAATCGTGGTATGGAAGCATTAACCATTATGCCAGATCAGACTACGCTTGTAGGTATCATGGAGTCCTCTATGGACAATCCTGACAAATCGGGTCGTGGCTCTAGTTTGGTTCGTATCGTCACTATTAACTTAGTTTCAGGGAAAATAGAGCAATATTTATATCGTCTTGACGCAGCAGAGCATGTAGCGTCAGGGATAGTCGCTATCAATGAACATGAATTTTATCTCATTGAACATGACCGCAAGTTTCCATTACAAGATAAATCGGCAAAAAAACTCATTTATAAAGTCGATATCTCTCAGGCAACAGATATCGAAACCATTATCAGTGCTGATAATCCACATATCATCCAACAAGATCATACTTTCGGTTTGACTATTGACGGTCAAACGCTCGAGAAATTGATAGCAGAAAACGAAGCAAGCTGGCAACTACTCGAAAAGCTAGCTATCAAGCCTGTTAAAAAAACTTTGGTCGTCGATGTGCTTGCTACTCTAGATTATCCGCATGATAAGCTTGAAGGATTATGGTTACGGCAAGACGGCTCGTTAGGTTTGCTCAATGATGATGATTTTGCGCTGACAGATACCGAGATAATCAATGCAACAAGTACCGTTGAGCAAAAATACCTAGATAAAGATAAAACCATAGAGGATGCCAATCGACTGTATCTTGTGATGCCTACTGCATAAAGACGGTCTCTAATAATAAGACATTACATTTATCACTAACCAAAAAAAGACCTCAATCGAGGTCTTTTTTATTATTTATATTTTAGAGGCTAATGATTTAAATAACTTTTGAGAAGCGGTTTTTATGTTTTTTATCCAGATATTCATCGAATACCATGGCTACATTACGACCCAATAAACGACCTCTTGGTAATACGCGAATGCCAGCAGCATCCATATCAATCAAGCGGTCTTCTTGCATTTCACCAAGCTGTTGAATCTCATGAATAAAATAGGTAATAGCATCGATGCCAAATTTCTGATTGATGTCTCTAAAGTCCATATAATCGTGACACAGTAAATTCATAATCACGTATTCGCGTAAGCGATCTTTGATAGAGGTTTTAATCACGTTAACCGCTGGCATGATGGTAGGGTTATTACGTGCCGCATCGATATTGTCTTTATATACTTGCAAATCAGTATGGTTTTGTAGGATATAACTGCTGTTGGCATCGGCAATTTGACTGATTGAAGACACGCCAACGCCCAATAAATCACAATCGCCCATGATGGTATAACCCTGAAAGTTACGATGCAACCTGCCTTCACGCTGGGCGATGGCCAGCTCATCATCAGGTTTGGCAAAATGGTCAATGCCAATATATTGATAATCGGCTTCAGTTAAGGTATTGATGGTATTACCGAGCATCGTGAGCTTATCAGATGGAGTAGGTAAATCGTCCTCTTTGATTTGACGCTGCGCCTTAAAGCGTTCAGGCAAATGAGCATAATTAAATACCGACAAGCGATCTGGCGACATCTCGATAATACGGCGCACGGTTTTATCAAAGGTTTCAGGCGTTTGATGTGGTAAGCCATAAATTAAATCGACATTGATAGAATGAAAGCCTAATTCGCGCGCCTCATTTAATACATTTTCAATAAGCTCTGCTGAATGTACACGATTAACGGCAATTTGTACGGTCTCGTCTAAATCCTGTACGCCTAAGCTGACGCGGTTAAAACCTAAATTACGCAATACTTTTAAGGTCTCGCTACTGAGCTCGCGCGGGTCAATTTCGATAGAGTAATCACCTTGATCTTCTGGTAAAAACTCAAACTGGGTCTGCAAAAACTCCCACAGTTGTATCAACTCATTGTCTTGTAAAAAGGTTGGCGTACCACCACCGAAATGTAGCTGTTTAATCAGTGGTTTTTTACCGTCTTCTGGTGGCGTTAATAAGCTACGTTTATGTTTAATTTCAGCAATTAGATACTCTAAATAATCGCCTGCATCGCTATTCTTTTTGGTGACAGTTTTATTGCAAGCACAGTAATAGCAAAGATGGCGACAAAACGGGATATGGAAATAAAGTGATAGCGGTGCATGAGCTTCGCGCGCTTGCAGGATTTTTGTCTCAAGCCCTTCTGGTATCGATGAAAACTCTAAAGCAGTTGGGTAAGAGGTATAGCGTGGTCCCGAACGATTATACTTATTAATGATATCTTGATCGAATGCTGGCAGCTGTTTGCTGGTGATGCTGCCACGAGTACTGGCATAGGGATTGTCCGGCTGCATAACAGGACGCACTGTAGTGGGCTGCTCACTCGCGTTGATGGCGTGTTCAGGTGTGCTATTGATAGCAAGTTGTTCTGACATGCGAGATTCCTCGTTTGACTGTATCGACCGCTATTTTGCATAAGAAAATTATGGCTTTGCTAATAGCTGTATTTCTTACGAAGGCTAATAAAAAGCGATTGAAATAAGTAATGACTAGTATAACAAATCACAGCTTATAGTGGCATGGACAGCGAGGTTAGTTATACAGCGACGTTAATCATATAGCTATAAAGTTGTATAGTTAGGTGATGAAGAATCTCGCTGACAATATTTTTTAAGTAAATTATTAATAAATACGCAACATTTGCGCACTGATTAATAATCCTCTATGATCGATAAATCTCTCTATAGGAAAGGCTTATGTCGTTTGCTCAAGTCTATACCCGCTCGGTAGTCGGGCTGCACGCACCTGAGGTCATCATTGAAGTACATTTGTCGCAAGGACTGCCAGCATTGACCATTGTTGGTTTGCCTGAAGCGGCGGTACGTGAGAGCAAGGATAGAGTGCGCTCAGCGATACTCAATTCTGGATTTCAGTTTCCTAATAGACGTTTGACGATTAATTTAGCACCCGCCGATTTACCAAAGGATGGTGCTCGTCTTGATTTACCTATTGCTATCGGTATTTTGGCAGCCAGTGATCAGTTAGATCCAACGGTATTGTCAGGGTTTGAGTTTATTGGGGAGTTGGCGCTCAATGGTGAGCTGCGGCAAATAAGCGGTAGTTTGGCGGTTGCACGAGCAATGAAAGCTGAAGTATTGGCGACGCAACTGTTAAAAGGTAATGAGAAGATGATGTCGTCAACACGGCAACTCATTGTCCCAACCATCAATGGGGCAGAGGCTAGCCGTGTGGAAGGAATAACCGTATTGGCAGCGTCAAATTTAAAGGCTGTATGTAATCATTTGCAATCATTTACCGATAGCAGTTTTTTGGATGAACGCTTAATCGAAGTAGAACCGAATCAAATCCAGCAGCATATAGGCTATCAAGTAGATTTGGCAGACGTAAAAGGACAGCATCATGCACGGCGTGCCTTAGAGATTGCAGCGGCAGGTGGTCATTCATTGTTACTTACAGGACCACCGGGTTCAGGCAAAACCTTGATGGCGTCACGCCTGCCAACTATTTTGCCGGATTTGAGTGCAGAAGATGCGTTAGAAGTTGCCAGTACGTATTCGGTTGCTGATAGTGATTATGATTATGGCACACGACCTTTTAGACAAGTTCATCACACCATATCAGCAGTGGCATTGGTCGGTGGCGGTTCACGTCCCAAACCGGGTGAGATTACCCTTGCCAATAAGGGCGTATTATTCCTTGATGAGTTGCCTGAATTTGACCGCACAGTATTAGAAGTACTGCGCCAACCACTAGAGGCAAAACAAATCACTATTAGCCGTGCCAACTCACAGATGACCTTTCCAGCAAATTTTCAACTGGTGGCAGCGATGAACCCGTGCCCGTGTGGCTATGATGGTGATGGCTCAGGGCGTTGTCGTTGCAGAGCTGAGCAGATTAAGCGCTATCAAGATAAGCTATCAGGTCCGCTACTTGATCGTATTGATTTGCATATCACCGTACCAGCATTACCGATTGCGGATCTGCAAAATGCTCAGGCGGGAGAAACCTCCGAGCAAGTACGTACTCGAGTATCGGCAGCACATAATCGCCAATTAATACGACAGAACAAGGTCAATAATGAGCTGAGTCCTAGTGAAATTGATAAATATATTCAGCTAGGGGCGGGCGAGCAGCAGCTATTACAGCTCGCTCAGCAGCGCCTTAATTTATCTGCTCGTGGTTACCATCGGGTACTACGCGTTGCACGAACGATTGCTGATTTGGCGGACAGCGCGGATATCACGAGCGCCCATGTATCTGAAGCGCTCAGTTATCGTAGTAAATGATAGTTTTAAGATTTAATTATAGTAGATACACTTTTAAAAGAATACAGTGCTACTGGGATTAATTATTCGCAGCCTCTGTCTGCGTAGACACAGTAAGCAAGAAAAATTGATACCAGTAGTACCTTATAATTTTTGTACTTCTTTTATTTAAGACTGACTATATTTGCAGGCTAACTCTTTAATAAATAGTCCACCAAAGCGCTAAAATCATCAAAGGCTTCGGTAGGGTTGAGCTCACGAATATCTTGCCCATAGTTATAACCATAAGACAATGCTAGCGTGTCCATATTGGCATTTTGTCCCGCTAAGATATCATTTCTTGAATCACCAATCATGACCGCTTGTTCTGGATTAACATTCAACGTCTCACAGACATGTAGCAGTGGCGCGGGGTCTGGTTTTTTACTAGACAAGCTATCACCGCCAAGCACTTCGCTAAAGATGTCTTGCCAGCCAAAGGATTGCAGTATTTTTGGTACAAAACGAATCGGCTTATTGGTGACCAATGCCAGTTTATATCCTGCTGCTTGTAGCTTTCTGAGCCCACTATCAACATCGGGATAAGCGACAGTTTTGCTGCCACTGATATTTTTATAAGCATCAAAAAACACTTGCTCAGCATGGTCGATGCTTTCTTTAGTTAATTCACCCTCTAACACCTCTATCTTACCAACCAAGGCGCGCTCAACAAGCATTCTTGAGCCATTACCGACCCAGTTACGAATGCTATTGAGAGGATAGGGCGTTTTGCCAAGGGTAGTCAGCATCGCATTGGTCGCATCCGCTAAATCTGGCACGCTATCAATAAGGGTACCATCAAAATCAAAAATTAAAAGTTGCTTATCCATTATTTCTACCCGTTAAAAGTTCTGCATTTTTTATTCATACTTGTTTGGTGGTGATTACCATAGCATAAGAAAACAGTAAGCCTTAATTTTGCTATCCTATTCAATATCTTTATAGCGCTCTCGGTGTTCAGCTTTCATCGCTAAATAATCTTTATTTTCACGGCATAAATCCCATTTTTCTTTAAAAATACGTGCCGACTCTGCTTTGATAGGGTCTTCGGTTTGCCGAGGCAGCTCTTCACGTCCATGAGCACCGCTTTGACCTTTTTTATCATCAGGGACTGCCCCTTTATACTTTTTACCGCCTTTATGATTGGCATAGCGGCGGGCACGGGTAAAACCCATTTGAATAAATTTGCGTGCCATATCAGCGCCTACAAAGTCATTGGCTGCTAGATAATCTAAAAACATCTGATAAATAGTATCGCTACTCTCAAGCGCAATCTCAGGGGTGGCAAAGCGCCAATGCGGTAGGATTTCAGACTTATAAGGTTCTACCAATAATACGCCTTGTTCACCGCGACCGACACGGTATAGCTCAGGCTGCGCGCGCAAATCTAAATTTTTATAATCCAAGTCATAATCAAATTCTCTCATTATCTTACCTATCGGCTATCCATAGATGCCTTAGTATAAAGAGACTACACGATTTAAATGTAGCATAGATATGTTATAGATAAGTGAAAGTGAGCATTAACAGAAGTGAGTCATGATTGCAGGCATAAAAAAAGCCTCAAACAGTGATGTTTGAGGCTTTTTAGAATACTTTAAACGAATGGTGGCTCGAGGCAGGTTCGAACTGCCGACACACGGATTTTCAATCCGTTGCTCTACCGACTGAGCTATCGAGCCGTCTTCGTTGAGGCGCTATTAAACTAAATATAGCGCTTACTGTCAAGAGGTTTTTGCATTATATGTAATAAAAGGGCAAAAATAATGAACGATTCATCGAAATAAGCCTATTTAGGCTAAAATTAATCCTTGACGCGTAGTAGCTCGTATTCAGTCATAATACGATGAATCTCGGCATCAACCGCAACAAATGCACGCACGCCTTTTTTGACTTCAGCATCATAAACCAGTTTGATAAACTTAGCATCAATCGCACGACCGCGATTTTGCAGATGTACGGTGAGATACTGCAAGCGTTTGGCATCGGTCTGCCCATCATCAAAGCAAGCAACTGCGGCGATAGGCTTGTCATTAAACATACCGACATACAGCGTTTGACCACGTTTAAAACCTTGCTCAATAATAGCCAATACGTCAGCACCATCAGGCTGGCTATCATCGGTGTCATAGAGCGCCTCTAAGCGCTCGGCTAATTCGTTTTCACGAGTAGGCTTTTTGATGAGTGGCGCATCCAAACTATTGATGGCAATGGCTTCTAAAGGCATGTTCAATTCCTATAATTTAATACAGCAAGGCATAATAGAATCAGCAAAGGTGACGATTGATAAAACTGAAGCTATTATTTTAGCAGAATACGAGAATTTTGTGCGTGGTTTACTGCTTGGTCATGGCAGTAAATGGTAGGGTTTGCTATGATGAAGATAGACAAGGTTCTGTGTGCATCAAGCCTCATATTTTGGCTTGTTGAACAGGCTTTTTGAATAAGCATTGAACTTATTTTTAGCCTGATTGTTTTATTATCTATTTTAGACGCTAGTAAGAATATATTGGGCATTTTTCGCCCTATTTTATTGACCGCTTTTCATTTATAGAGAGTAGCCATGACCGCCAATTTAACGACGACAGCCAATATACCCAATACAGCTGAGCAAGATCCTACGCAAAAACTAAATTTACATGGTCGCCCTGAACGTATCGCGACTGTTGAGCGTATTACTGCTGAGACCCAAGTGACCTGTACGGTCAATCTTGATGGTACAGGGCAAGGTACTGTGGACACTGGCGTCCCGTTTTTGGATCATATGATTGACCAAATCAAGCGTCACGGTTTGTTTGACTTAGACATCAAATGTACCGGTGATACTTTCATCGATGATCACCACAGTGTTGAAGATACAGGCATTACGCTTGGTCAAGCATTTAACAAAGCATTAGGTGATAAAAAAGGTATCCGTCGTTATGGGCATTTTTACGCGCCACTAGACGAAGCATTGACGCGTGCGGTTGTTGATTTATCTGGTCGTCCAGGTCTGCATATGGATATTCCCTTTACGCGCTCGCATGTCGGCACTTTTGATGTCGATTTATTTAGCGAATTCTTCTATGGTTTTGTGAATCATTCGTGGATGACCGTGCATTTAGATAATCTAAAAGGCAAAAACAGTCATCATCAAATCGAATCTACCTTTAAAGCCTTTGCTCGTGCGCTACGTATGGCGTGTGAATACGATGAACGTGCGCTAAATACCTTGCCATCGACCAAAGAGGCGTTTTAGATGAGTCGTGCCACAAAAATTGCACTATTAGATTATGGTATGGGTAACTTGCACTCAGCCAGCAAAGCATTATCAGCGGTCGGGGCAGAAGTCTCTATCACCAATGACCCAAAAGTCGTGGCGGCAGCAGATAAGATTTTCTTCCCAGGCGTCGGTGCTATGCGTGATTGTATCGCTGGCATGCATGCGGCAGGTATTGACGAGGTCATACGTCAGGCGATATTTAATAAGCCTGTTATGGCTATCTGTGTTGGCATGCAGGCGTTGTTTGAGCAGTCTGCTGAAAATGGTGGCACGCCCTGCCTGAGTATCTTAGATGGCACAGTACCCGCTTTTGATCCGGCATGGAAAGATGAAAAAGGGGTACAAATAAAAGTACCGCATATGGGCTGGAATACTATTAGTGGTATGGATTTTACTCATCCATTATGGAGTGGTATCGAAGATAAGGCGCATTTTTATTTTGTACATAGCTATTACTGCGAGCCAGCAGATAGCTCGCAAGTGGCTGCTATTTGTGATTATGGTCAGCCGTTTTGTGCCAGTATCTTGCAAGATAATTTATTTGCTACCCAGTTCCATCCAGAAAAAAGCCATACCGCAGGTTTGCAGTTATTAAAGAATTTTGTAGACTGGGATATTTAAAAATAAGTATGACTTAGTTGCGCAGTCAGGTTGGCAAAGGCACAATCTGAGCGAGGAAGGAGCACAGTACTGCTTTGCTCTCGCGCAAAAGAGTTTGCATGGTCGCAAACTCTTTTTTATTCTTATTTTAAGCTTAATGACTTCCTACTCTCTTATATGTGGAATAAATAGTGGACTTTTATCTCTTTAAAAACGGCGTCGTGAGTGCCACAGGATTAGAAAAAGATGCCCTACATATCTATGTGGGCATCAGTGTTTATCTATTGAGCGTTATTTTGCTGCGTCCAATCTTCAAAAAATACAGTATCAGAGCGTTTATCGCTTTAATTATGGTGACCTGTATTGCTTTATTAGGCGAGTATTTGGATAACCGTCAGACCATTACCGAGCTAGGTCTCGCAGGGATAGAAAGCGCAGAGCTGATGGCAAGTATCCACGATATTATCAATACTTGTATGCTGTCGTATGTGCTTTATGGACTTACCATGTGGACGAAGATTTTTCAGTCAATCAATACAGTCAAACCTATGATCAAACGACAGAAAAAAACGGACTATTCATAAGTCCGTTTTTTTTACTATTTAACTATTTTTATCATTGAAGTTATGATGCTTTGTTATTTTTAGCTTCATCATACAACTCACGCACCACTTCACCAATCACTCTAATACCATCAGTTAGCGTCTGCTTGTCAGCCGCGATACTCATACGAATACACTCGTGCGCATGCTGATAATCGCTAACATCGACACCAGGGAAGAAGTACTCGCTTGGCACAATAAGGGTGCCTTTTTCTTTTAGGCGCTCGTACAGCTCAAGCGTACTAATCGGCAAGTCTTTAAACCACAACCATAAGAATATCGCACCCTCAGGCTTATGAATCACTAAAGGATAATCGCCCAATGCTTCTTTTAATAGCTTCACAGCGAGGTTCGCCTGCTTTTGATAAAAAGGTTTAATCTCATTATCCGATAATTGCTTGATACGGTCGTTTTCTACCAACGGCGTGGCAATCGCTGCGCCAAAACGTGTCGGTGCTAGGTTTACTACCGCATTCATTGCGCTAACAGCCGCAATGACTTTAGGAGCAGCGACGATAATCCCCGTACGCATACCGGGTAGACCAATCTTAGATAAACTAAAGCAGAGAATGGTATTGTCATCCCAAGTGAGATGAGCGTCTGAATAAATAATGTTAGGGAAAGGCATTCCGTAGGCATTATCGATAATCAGCGGTATCTCATAACGCTTGGCAATCTCAGCTAAATGCGCCATTTCGTCATCGGTCAGCACGTTGCCAGTAGGATTGGTCGGGCGTGAGCAGCAAATCGCGCCGATGCGACCTTCCTTTAATGCTGGCAAGTTCTCTAACGCTTCAAAGTCGACGCGATATTTAAAGAAACCTTCCTCGCCATCATGCGTCACTTCATCGATATGCGGTAGTACCGCTGCGAAATGCTGACCTTCGACATGCACGTCGCTATAGCCGATATACTCAGGGGTCAATGGCAGAAGAATCGATTTATCTACAGACTGGCTTTCTTTATCTTGACTGTTTTCATCAACGAAAGCGCCGCCGAATAGATTAAACAAATAGAAAAACGCGTTCTGTGAGCCGTTGGTCAGGGCGATATTTTCTGAGGTCAGATTCCAATCATAATGACGATTAAAGAAGCCAACCAAGGCGTCGATGAAGCCTGCATCACCTTGTGGGTTAGAGTAATTCGCCATGCTAATGATAGCGCTACTATTGGCCTCACCCGTATCATTGTCATTACCAAGGGCCTTATACGTCTCCAAAAACAACTCATTGACGGCATCAATTTTGGCAGGGTTACCACCGCCCAGCATGTTGACTGGCTGATCGCTTTTTAGCGCATCGCCCAGATCATCCATCAATTGTGAGATGCCAGTGGGCTGGGTAAATTTTTGACCGAACTTTGAGAATTTCATAAGGTTACCGTGCTGTTATAAAGGATTATAAGAGAATATAAAATGTCATACAGTGATATGGAATGTATTATTTAAAAAATAGGATAGCAAATAGCAAAATTTAAAGAGGTTAATACTAAACTAAAAAATAGGTTAGCTTAAGCTAAATAATGCTCAAGCTAACCTAAATTTTGAAAATGTTTACTAATAACAAATATTAAATCATCGCCCGTACTCGCGCCATAATGCCGCGCCCAATCACCAGTCTCACATAAATAATGGCAATGGCAAACAGCAATACGACTAACGCCATACTACCGATACTCAGGCTTGCCCATGGCACACTAAAGCGTAGATTAAACCATTGGGTGAGGGCAGCCCATGCGCCAACGCTGGCGATAATGATCGCAAATGTCGCCGCACTAACTCCCAATACCCCAAGCTCTAGTATGTTTAGCATATACAAGTCGCGTTTTTGCATCCCTAGCAGCCTAAATGAGGCGCTTTCTTGCAGACGGTCTTGTGAGGTGGATAACAACGAGCTAATCAAGACCATGACACCAGTCAGTAAGGCAAGTAGCGTAAAGACGTAGACCAAACGGCTCATTTGCACCACAAGCTCTTGAATTTGCTGAGCGATAGCTGTACCGTCTATCGTCGTCACTGCAGGGAATTGTCGTACCATTTTTCCTTGCAGGTCTGGAATATCATCAGCGTTTACATGGGCGGTGGCAAATTGAATCTGCGGGGCAGCAGAGAGAACCGCTGGCTCAAATAAAAAGTAGAAATAAGGACTGGGACCTTGCTCGAAACGCGAGCGGATACTGGTAATCTGCCCGACGATTTCAATCCCTTGAATATTAAAACGAACTTTATCACCCATACCGACATTGAGTAAGCTAGCAGCAGTGTCCAAAATAGATAAGGGCGCAACGGTTGACGCTGGGTCTTTATTTTCAGTGTTAATGGGTGCATACAGCTGATTGTCTACTACAGCATCCGTAATGAATTCAGTGTCCATCACCGTATCTGCATAGCTTAGATTAAAGACACGCGCAGGATCATCAAAGCCATCAGCAGGCTCGATATCTTGTACCGGTATATTATTGGCAGTCACTACTCGAGCACGTATAACAGGGTAATAGCTCACTGGTGCGCCAATAATGCTATCAATCTCATCATGCTGATTACTCTGAATATCTAACAAAAATAAATTGGGCGCATCTTCAGGATAAGCGTTAATAAACTGGGCATTGATACTGTGATTGAGCGTTGTAATGAGGGTCAGTACCGCCACCGATAATGCTAAGGTAACGAAAAATAATGCCGATTGGTTGCCTTTACGCGCAAGGTTATGAATCGCAATACGCTGCATCCAGCCGATTTTAGCGTTACTTGCAATACGTGCTAGTAACCACAGCCAGCCGCGTGCCAATAGCCAAAATATACTCACAAAGCCAATTAAACCGATTAATAACTGCGCGCCAAATAGCCATCCGCCTACTTCATAAACAAAAAACACATATAGACCAGCTAGCATTAATCCATACCAAAGTAACGGCAAGCGTTTATACCAAGGCAGGTTTTGCACAGCTGAGCTTGCACCTTGATTGAGCAAGGTAGCAGGTTTGGTGGTATTCAATGCGCTCAAGCCACGTTGGGCGATGAGTAGCGTAAGCACCAAGGCTATGACGGTGGTTTTGATGGCACTAATAGGATTAATAGCCAAGCTGACATCCGTTGGCAAGATAGCCACAAGATAAGGCTGACCGACTTTGAGTAAGCCAAAGCTGACTAAAATTGCTGCGATACAAGCGATGATGGCAGTGATAATAAGGAGCTGATAGTAGCTGCGTTTTAGCGACTTAAGTGGCTCACCCAGTGCCAAACGTATCGCATTACTCGACTGCTGCTTGGTCACAAATGCTGTGATGACACCATACATAGCCACTGCGGACAATAACAATACGGCTATGACCAAAAGCTTTAAAAACATCAATACATTATCAGAGATACGCGACACTGAGGTGTCCGCAGATTCTGCATCAGAAAGCTCGATATCAGGATAATTGGTCAATATTTGCGTCAGTTTATCGCGCTGGGTCGCCATCAATTCTGCATTACCTGCTAGCTCAATACGGTAATTAATACGGCTACGCTGTCCCAATAGATTGGTTGCCTCTAATGCCTGCTGGGGCATCAAAATACGTCCACCAAAGCCAAAGGCGCTCAGCGGACGATCAGGCTCTTTTGTCAGCACATCACTAATGATAAATTGCGCATCACCAATAGTGATTTGGTCACCAATATCAGCATTTAAACTTTTGAGCACTTCGGGGGCGACCACTATATTATTGGCTGTAAGCTGCTGCCATAAGGGCTGTCCTGATGCCAGCTCGACGTCACCATATAATGGATAGGATTGGGAAACCGCTTTTATGCTGGCAAGCAAAGTCTGCTCATCAGTGACGACCATCGCGCTAAACTGATAGTCAAAGACCGTTTGTGTATCGGCAATGGTATCAATCTGCGTTAATACTTCGATTGGCCAATCTTGCTTACTGTTTAATATTAAATCGCCACCGACCAAAGCGCGCTGATTGTCATTGATATAGGTGTCAACTGACTGCTGGATAGAGTCAAGTGTGAGGTAGGTCGCAAGTGACAGCGTCAAAGTCAGTAAAAATAATACTGGATATATCCAGCGCTGCCACCAGCTCCGACTAAGTGCTTGCGCGCCCAATCCTTGTAAGCCTAGTTTTTGTAAACCAAGGGTACTCGTCAATAGCTGGCGTACGATACCGCCACTAGCGTCTGACTCTTTAGCCATGGTGGTATTAGTAATGTCAGTCAATGAGGTGTCTTCTATATTCTTATTATCCATCAAGATACAATCCGCCCATCATGCATGGTAATAACGCGATCTGCCATGTCAGCTAGTGCTGAATCATGGGTGACCACTACCAACGCTGAGCCAGTTTTCTGACGCAAATCCAGTAATAGCTGCATCACTTGATTGGCATTTTGTTCATCTAAATTACCGGTAGGCTCATCAGCAAAGACAATCTTTGGGCGTGATACCAATGCGCGTGCAACTGCTGTACGCTGCTGCTCGCCACCGGATAATTGGTTTGGCAAGCTATGACGCCTATGACCCAAATCAACCGCCTCAATCAATTCATCGACACGCGCCGCATCTGGACGACGGGCGATGTCTAATGGAAAAGCAATATTTTCAGCAACGGTTAACGTTGGTAGCAGATGAAAAGACTGAAAGACAAAACCCATATCACGCTGACGAATAACCGCTAAAGCATCTTCATTTAATCGGCTTAAGGTTTGACCTGCCAGCTCAACGTCGCCGCTATCAGGATAATCTAATGCCGCTAACAAACCCAGCAAAGTGGATTTGCCAGAGCCAGATTTACCCATGATCACCACAAACTCGCCAGCATTAACGTGAATGTTGACGTCTTTAATAATAGATAGAGACTGGTCACCAACGTGTACGGTTTTATTTAGCTTAGTGGCAGTGAGCAGCGCTGCTTGCGAAGTAGGTAATGCTAATGTCATTGTGCAGTCTCAGTAGGCGTATTGGTCACATTTGACGGATTTATTTTTTTAAGCTCAGGCTGTAATATCGGCAAGATATTGTTATTAACGATCAGCGTATAACCTTCTTTGGTCGGATGAATGGCATCGGCTTGATTGAGCTTAGGGTCGCCACCTACACCGTCTAAAAAGAACGGAATAAGCGTTACGTTCATGTCTTTCGCCACTCTTGGATATATCGCTGCAAAGGATTTTACATAATCAGAGCCAAGGTTGTCATAGATCTGCATACCACCTAGGATGACCACGCTATCATTGTCTTGTAAGCGCTTTACGGCAGTACGAATATTGGCTTCAACCGTCGCGACATCAATACCACGAATAGCATCATTGGCACCAATGGTCAAAATAGTGATATCAGGTTTGGTCTGTAATACCCAATCCAATCGATTGACCAAGCCTGTACTGGTCTCGCCACTCAATCCTGAATTAATCACTTTAAGGTCTTTATAACCCAGTTCCTGCAAGCGTGTTTGTAGCTGAGCGGGATAATTGGCATTATTATCCACCCCAAGCCCTTCTGTTAACGAGTCACCTAATGCCAATATGGTCAAAGGCGCTTGTTGTTCAGCAGGGTTCGTTGTAGATGTGGTTTGAGGCAGTTGGGTATCGGAGGTTTGACTGGTATTTTTATTGCTGTTTTGAGTGCCAGTATCCGTCTGAGCTTCATTAGCATCAGGCGTTTTTTGACAACCACTGATTGCGATTGCTACCGTCAATGCTACAACCGTGAGCAAGCGCTGCGGTAAGCGGAAAGGTCTGTTTATCATAATTCTGCTGTCCTATAGGCAATAGAGCCAGTCTAGCAGAATCAGATAAACAGCAATATGGTGCAAAAGTTAATCGATTAATGATAAAAACTAAACCTTCTTCCCATCGACCATCACCGGACGGCTGACCAGCCACGCAAATCCTACGTTTACCACCATCAATAGCAGCATAATTAGTAAGGGTAAATCCCAGCTGTCCGTTGCTTCATGTAACCAACCTGTCCCCAATGGACCAAAAAACGCAATCAAATAACCGACCGCTTGCGCCATACCCGACAGCTCACTTGATTGATTGGCGGTATAAGTACGCATCGAAAACAGCATCATACTTAAGGTAAAAATCGCTGAACAACCAATGCCCATCAGCGCCGACCACAACCACGCCAAATCAGCAGATAAATAGCTGACACCTAAGATACCAATCACATTTAAAACCGCTGCAAGTACCGCCAGTGCCTGAATAGGTCGTCCACGATTGACCAACCACGTTAAGCTTAAAATCGCCACAGGTGCCATAAACTGGAATACCGAGTTCATCTGTCCTGCGCTTACTGCTGATAAGCCTTTACTGAGCCAAATCGACGGTAAAAAACTGGCAGCTGTATAAAAAAGCAGCGATTGTAAGCCCATAAATATCGCAATTTGCCAAGCAAAGGGTGTGCGCCACATAGAGATGGGCGATGGGGCTTGAACGCCTTCAGCAAGCGGTACTACGGGCTGATGGTTTGAAGAACCCAAACGCAGTCGTAGCAGCACCCATATTATTAAGGCAAAGACGCCCAAAATCGACCAACCACCAAGCGCCCATTGCCAGCCTACTTGCTCAGATAATGGCAAGACCACGCCCGCGACAATCCCTGCCGACACGGTCATAGTGAGACTGAATAATCCAGTAACTAAAGGAATATGATTGGGCGTACGTTGCTTGATAACAGGCGCCGCAAGGGTATTGGCAAAACCAATCGCTAACGTCAACAGTAATGTGCCGCCCAAAAACCCCATCCAAGTCGGAATAAGGCTGCGAATAATCATACCTATTGTTAGGAGGCTAATCATTGCAATTAAAGTGTTTTCAAGCCCAAAACGCTTCCCAATCGCTGGCGAAATAAAAGCCCCAAGTGCAAAAGTCAGCATCGGCACCGCGCCAAGCCAGCCAATTTGGGTTTCGGAGATATTGAGCGCTCCTTGAACCACCGGTGCTATAGAACCTAGTGCCACAATCGGCGAGCGCATATTGGTCGCCAATAGAATCATGGCACATAGCACCAGCCAAAACGTAAAGCGCGAAGAGGGCAGCTGAAACGGTGAAGGATTATCCGTCTGAGACTGTAAAGGCAAATCATTTTGCACATTAGGAGAGGTAGACATGGCAGCACGACTATTATTAGAATAAGAAAAAGGACACGTCATTAAACAGCGCCGAAGAGTCGTCGCATGCAAAATAACACCGAAAAAATCTCACAAAGAAGATGAGTGAGACGAAAAAATAGAATATCGAAATATTGGCAGAAAGCAATTCATATGAACTTGCTACCTTAACGGGTAAGGCAATATGAATATCTATAAGTAGTGATGTAGAACAATAACGCTGCGCCATAAAAAAATAGCGCCAGCCCTTTTTTTATAAGGTCTGGCGCTATTATAAGAACAAATGACGGCTAAATACTACCAGCGTATGGTAACAAACCGACTATTTATACTGATTTGCCCAATTGAGCCGCTTTTAAAGCGTTTTCTTGTTGTTCGGCGATTAGAGAATCGCATTTATTAGGATCATCACCGCAGTACGAGCATTTCTCATTGCCCATCAATTTGGCAACACCGCCACAAGACCCTCTAAGCGGCTTTTTATTGACCATATAACCGATACCCATAAAGATAAAAAACAGCATGAATACGGTAAAGGTGATAGCAAGCATGGGAAGCAGTTGGCTAAGCATAGAGGAGACCTCGTGTTAAAAGTAGGACAGTTATCTGTGTGATAACCTCTTAATAGTATAGCAAAAATTCATCTTGTCCGTTTGAGCTTCTCAGCTGAGTAAGACAATTTAAGAAAGATACCGAATTAGCTTCTATTAGTGTTTTTAGATTTAGCTGGACTTTTTATCAGCACGTAATGCTTGCATAGCAGGTGTTTGCACCACTTGCCAATCATCAATACTGTCCGCAGCTGCTTCTATGCTCACACCATCTGCCAACACGACAAACAATGCCGCTATGTTTTGCTCCTTGGCGACGCTCAAAGCTTTTTTGTAAGGCATAGCAGTTAAGGCGGTTGCCCAAGCATCAGCCAGCGCGACGGTGTCTGCCGCGACGGTTACCGATGGCGCACCACCTACAATTGGCTCACCTGTAGTCGGGTCAATGGTATGACTGTAGTGCTTACCATCAAAGACGACTGAGTTGCGATAGTTGCCAGAGGTCGCTAGATGCATCGTGTTGCCATTATTTATCGGTTGACGAATCACTGCCATAGTTTGACGCTCGCTGACGGTACTACCTTCAATTGGTGCATCTATCGCAATTTGCCAAGGTTGTTGTTGCGCACTGACACCAGAGGTTGCCACCTCACCACCAATCTCAACCATATAATTGCGAATTTGATAATTGTTTTTTAGCACATCAGCGATGACATCGACACCATAGCCTTTAGCCACTGCTGAAAAATCAAGCCCAATGCCATCTTTGGCTTTATAGATAGTCTTATCTTTTTGAATGATACTTTCAAAGTCGACCAAGGCTTTGGCTTGCGCAATCTCAATCGCCGTCGGTGGGGTTTGCAAACGCTCAACGGTCATCGTGCTACCAAAGCCCCAAGTGTCTATTAATGGCATCACTGTAGGATCAAAGGCACCACCCGATAGCTCATAAACTTGTCTTGAAGCTACCAGCACATGATTAAAATCTTCATCGATGGTAATAGGCTCATCTTTGCCTAGTTGATTAAATTTAGAGATGGTAGAGTCCGCTTGATAAGTGGACATACTGTCATTGATATCTTGCAGGCGCTTATCGATGGCTGCTTGTATGGCCGCTTCATCAGCACCCTTAGGTAACTGATAGCTAATATGATAGCTGGTGCCCATGGTCTCACCGCTCAGATTATTATAATCGGTCTTTTGCTGGCAAGCGCTCATCCCTAGTGCAGTGCTTATAGCGATAATAGGTAGTAGGGCGGTATTCATCGATTTGACAGAAAATGAGAGTGGTATTGATTTTTTTATGCTTGGGTTTTTCATATGAGTCATCACAACTTGATATAGCGAAGGGATAAATGAGGTGTTAGCTATTAAGTAAGCTAAGCGTTGCCTATTTTACACTCCTTGTCACCCATAACGCCAATCGTCGGCTTAAAACATTTTCAGATATTGATTGCTATGTAATATATAGCTAGAATACCTAAAAAAGCTACGGTAAGGCTGGTATGAATTTTTTGCGGTCTATGTAGGCATAGCAAGCAAGAAAAATTAATACCAGCCGTACGTGATGTAGCGATATCACATGTCACTAACTATAGTTAATTAACATGCTAGATTTATTTGACTTGCGACTCACGAATGAGCTTATAAAGTTTTGGCGGTGATAGGCGATTAACCTTGGTGGCGAGCTTTTCTTTACGACCAGCAACGATAATATACTCTTCCCCTTTGGTAAGGGCTTTGACGACTTGTTTGGCAAAGCTAGTCGCCGTCAGACCTTTATTGGTTGCCGCATCCATCGTCCCTTGTGCACTACCATCACCAGTCAAGGCATTAATAGAGATATTGGTCTGAATAAAGCCTGGGAATATCGTTGCTACTTCTATCCCTTGCTCGTGCAATTCAGCACGCAGACTGTTCGCCCACATATGAATAGCCGCTTTTGCCGCACCATAAGCACCGCGATATTGTGTACCGAGTAACCCTGCAACACTTGATATGATCACTATTTTGCCGCCACCTTGTTCGAGCATATCTGGCAATACCAATCTGCTCAAACGCGTCTGCGCAAAGTAATCTATCTCCATAATTTGTCGCTCGACGTCTTCAGTGGTATCCATGATAAGCGCGCGTTGACTGATACCCGCATTATTAATCAGCCAATCGATTTTTCCTGCTTGAGTTTTAGCGGTAGCGTATGCTTCTTTTACTTGCTCAGCATCGGTTATATCAAAAGGGATAACGATATGTTTTTTACTATTTTTACAGCGGCTTTTTACCAGTGCTAGTTTCTCTTTATCACGTCCACTTAGAATAATAAGAGCGCCGCGTTTGGCAAAGGCAATGGTTAATGCTTCGCCGATACCGCTTGACGCGCCTGTTACCCAAATGGTCAAATCTTTATAGTTGGTTTTCATAGGAATCCTTTCCGTTTCGCCCATAAAAAAAGAGCCTCAATTGAGACTCTTAATTTAGCATATATTATTCTGTTAATTGTGGTTGCTTAACGATTAAGCTTAACCACCCCAATTAACCACCAAAGTCATCAAGCATGATATTTTCATCTTCAACACCCATGCTGTGCAGCATATCGATGACCGCCGCATTCATCATCGGTGGCCCACACATGTAGTATTCACAATCTTCTGGATTTGAATGGTCTTTGAGATATTCCTCTAACAAGACATTATGGATAAAGCCTGTATAGCCATCCCAATTATCTTCTGGTAATGGATCAGACAATGCCACATGCCACTCAAAGTTAGCAAACTCTTCTTCTAGCTGATCATAATCTTCAACGTAGAACATCTCACGAATAGAACGCGCGCCATACCAGAAACTAATCTTACGATCAGAGTTGAGGCGTTTGAGCTGATCGAAAATGTGCGAGCGCATCGGTGCCATACCAGCACCACCACCGACAAATATCATCTCAGCTTCGGTCTTTTTGGCGAAGAACTCACCATAAGGACCAGATACTGTGACTTTATCGCCAGGTTTTAGGCTAAAGGTCCAAGAAGACATTTTGCCCGGTGGAATACCATCAGGACCACGCGGCGGCGGACTGGCAATACGAATGTTAAATTTGATTAAACCTTTTTCATCCGGATAGTTAGCCATTGAATAGGCACGGATAACAGGCTCATCAACTTTTGAGACGTATTTAAAGATGCCAAAGTTATTCCAATCGTCTTGATATTCTTCGGCAATATCAAAGTCTTTATAATGTACTTCATGCGGTGGCGCTTCTAGCTGTACATAACCACCAGCACGGAAGTTCACTTCTTCGCCATCTGGAATCTTCAGCACCAATTCTTTAATAAAGGTCGCAACGTTATCATTAGAGATAACTTCACATTCCCACTTTTGCACATCAAAGAATTCAGGATCGATCTCAATTTTCATATCTTGCTTGACGGCTACCTGACAGGCAAGACGCATATGATTGCGAATCTCACCTTGGGTAAAGTAACCTTCTTCAGTAGGCAGAATAGATCCGCCTCCTTCAATCACGCGGCAACGACACTGCGCACAAGTACCGCCGCCACCACAAGCTGAAGATAAGAAAATACCTTCGCTTGCCAATGTTTGTAGCAGTTTGCCGCCTGCAGGTGTTACAACGTCATTCTCGGGATTATCATTAATATGGATAGTAACATCGCCTGAACTGACCAGTCGTGAGCGCGCTGCCAAAATAATGGCAACGAGACCCATGATGATCAAGGTAAACATAGCAACGCCACCAATCGCCGTAGCGTAATCCATGGTAGGTATCCTTAATCTATGGAGTAGGGGAGCGAAAAGACGTCATTGCGTTTTCTCTGAACCTCTACCGAATAAATGAATTAAATAGGTCAAATCGCTAAATAGGCTTTTAAGCTCAGCGGTTTAAATTGACATACCGCCAAACGACATAAAGCCAAGTGACATCAGACCAACCGTGATAAAGGTAATACCAAGACCGCGCAGCGGCGCTGGAATGTCTGAGTATTTCAATTTTTCACGAATACCTGCCAATGCGGTAATCGCCAGTGCCCAACCAAAGCCTGCGCCGACACCGTACACCACTGATTCACCAAAGTTATAGTCACGTTCTACCATGAACAGTACGCCACCTAAGATGGCACAGTTAACGGTAATAAGTGGCAAAAACACACCGAGTGCGTTATACAGACTTGGGACGAACTTATCCAAGAACATCTCTAGAATCTGTACGGTGGCAGCAATCAAACCGATATAACTGAGTAAGCCTAAGAAGCTTAAGTCAATATCAGGAAAACCTGCCCATGCCAGCGCACCATCTTTTAGGATGAACTGGAACAGTAGGTTATTTAGCGGTACGGTAATGGCCATCACGACAACGACTGCTACCCCAAGACCGATAGCGGTTGAAACCTTTTTTGATACGGCTAAAAAGGTACACATGCCTAAGAAGTAGGCCAGCGCCATATTCTCGATAAAGACCGAGGTTATAAATAAACTGACATAATGTCCCATTAGTGACCGCCCCCTTGAGCCATGCCTTTAGATTGCGGCTTCATTACAAATTCAGCATCTTCGACCTGATCAGGTTTCCATGTACGGATAATCACGATAAACAGGGCGATAATGAAGAATGCTGACGGTGGTAGTAGCAATAAACCATTTGGTACATACCAGCCACCGTCGGTCGCAGTTTGTAAAATGGTGATACCAAACCAGCTGCCTGCACCCAAGATTTCACGAATACTGGCGACAAATAATAATACGGCTGAATAACCCAAACCGTTACCGATACCATCCAAGAAACTTGGAATAGGCGGATTGCTCATGGCAAATGCTTCAGCACGTCCCATGACGATACAGTTGGTGATAATCAAACCAACAAATACCGACAAGCCTTTACTCACATCATAAGCGACCGCTTTTAGTATCTGATCGACCAAGATAACCAATGAAGCAATAATCGTCATCTGCACGATAATACGAATACTCGATGGGATTTGCTTACGGATGATAGAGATAAAAAAGCTTGAAAATGCTGTGACCAAGGTCAATGCCACGCTCATCACCAGTGCATTTGCTACACTGGTCGTTACCGCCAATGCCGAACAGATACCTAATATCTGTAGAGCAATAGGGTTATTATCAAAAATGGGCGAGGTTAAAATACTTTTTGTATCAGCCATGTTATGCCTCCTTGCCGTGTGCTGCTGGTATCACTGCTACCAGTTCGGTTACAGAATGCGCCTGCTGTTGATGTAAGTTTTGACCCAGTTTTTTATACGGGCTTTGACTTGCTTTGACTTCAGCGTCTACCAGTGTTTTACCACTCTCTTTACGCAGCTGATCTAAGTATGGCTTATAGCCTTGCTCACCCAACCAAAACTGAATCATGTTACTGACGCCGCGACTGGTCAAAGTTGCACCACTAATACCGTCAACCCAGTTCTCTTTTGGATTACCAGCTTTGGTCACGCCAGTAGCAACGGCACCTTTGTCATCATAAGAATGAATACCACTCCACATCGCACGCCATTCTGGCTCTTCGATACGAGCGCCTAGACCTGGAGTTTCTTTATGGTCATAGAAACTGATACCTTTGATGGTATTCATGTCGCTTTCAAGGGTTAAGAAACCATAGATAGTACCCCAAAGACCGTAGCCTTGGATCGGTAGTACCACTATTTCAGGTTGTCCAGCGTCGTCATTTTTGACATAAACTTTGGCATATTTGGGCTTACGACCGATACCGGCAGGATCATTACCACCCAAATCTTCACTCAGTGCTTTATTCTTAGTTGCTTGGCTGGCGTCATAAGCATTACGGTCAGGGATGCCAGCAGCGGTCAGCGCGTCATCATCAAGGTAGTTGCCTTTATTTAGGTCAACGATTTTTACCTCAAAATCTTTAAAGCGCTCCGCCACATCTTCATTGGTATCAGACGCAGGGTCAAACATACCAGCGGCAACCAAGATGTTTTTATTACGGTCTAAGCGCGCGTTTTCTACTTGCGCAGGCTTTAGACCCACAGCCGCAGCTGAGACCAATACCGAACACACCAAGCATAGCGTCAACGCCACACTGATGGTTTTTGCGTTATTACTTTTGGGCTTGGACATAGCGAACCCTCCGAGCAGTTTGGCGTTTGATATTTGCTTGAGTGACAAAATAGTCAAACAGTGGCGCAAATAAGTTAGCAAATAAAATGGCTAGCATGATGCCTTCTGGGAAAGCTGGATTAATGACACGAATCAATACGGTCATAAAACCAATCAAGATACCGTAAGCCCAGCGCCCTTTATTGGTATGCGCAGCAGATACTGGATCAGTTGCCATAAACACGGCACCAAAAGCAAAACCACCGATCACTAAGTGCCAGTAAAACGGCAAGCGCATCATCATATTGTCTTCAGAGCCAATCATATTAAACACAAGAGATGTGGCAATTAGACCAACCACACAACCTGCCATGATGCGCCATGAGGCAATGCGCGTCCAAAGTAGGACAGCAGCACCCATTAAGATAGCTAGCGTCGATACTTCACCGATACTGCCTTGCATGTTGCCTAAGAATGCATCACTCCACGTGATGGCATTGCCATAAACATCAACAAAATCTTGTGGGACAACCCCAAGGGCAGCAAGACCAAGTGGCGTTGCACCTGAAAAACCATCAACCGCGGTCCATACTGAGTCGCCTGACATATAAGCTGGATAAGCAAAGTATAAGAACGCACGACCCGATAGGGCAGGGTTAAGGAAGTTTTTACCCGTACCACCGAATACTTCTTTTGCCACGACCACACCAAAGATAATACCTAAGGCAACTTGCCATAATGGGATATCGGGTGGCAGACATAATGCAAACAGTACAGAGGTAACAAAGAAGCCTTCGTTGACTTCATGACCACGGACGACGGCGAAGATAATCTCACAGAGAATACCAACCCCAAAGGTCACAAGGTAAATCGGTAAGAACTGCATAGCACCGTAGACGAAACTTGCCCAGATACTGTCTGGGTTGTAGCCTGCCATACTGGTAATAATGGTGCGCCAGCCTTCAGGCTGTAAGCCAAGGGTTGCAATCGCAGTTAATGCTTGATGACCGATATTGTACATACCCCAAAACATTGCTGGGAAGGTACATAACCAGACGGTAATCATAATACGCTTAAGGTCAATACCGTCGCGTACATGTGATGAGGCGTATGTCGTTGAGCTTGGTTGACGCAAAAACGTATCAAACATCTCAAAGATGGCGTAGTATTTTGTGTGTTTGCCACCCTTGGTGAAAGACGGCTCCATACGATCGAACATATTGTGTAAAAATTTCATCGTGGTTAGCCCTCCAGCTCAATGCGCGTTAAGTTATCACGCAAAATATCGCCGAATTCATATTTGCCAGGAGATACGAAGGTGCATAATGCTAAATCTTCTTCGTCCAATTCAAGTACACCCAAATCTACAGCCGTGATAATGTCTTCGACAATCAAAGCACGTAATAGCTGGGTTGGCAGATAGTCTTGTGGCATGACTTCTTCATAGACACCGATTGGCACCATCGCTCTAGGTGAGCCATTGCTTGTGGTAGTGAAGTTATATTTTTTGCCACCAAAAAACTGCGAAATATAGATAGGCAGTTTAGAGAAGCGGTTGGCGCCTGGCGTAAAGAAGTGGAACGCTGGACGCTCACGACCTTCTGCTAGCACACTGACTTGATTATCAAAGCGACCAAGATAGGCAATATTGCCAAATACTTGACGCCCAGACAGCACTGAACCTGAAATCACACGGTTCTCGCCAGCTGTCAAATTACCTTTGGTCAAGGCAGCAATATCCGCACCGCGTTCGGTGGCGATAATATGAGGATTGCTAACAGCAGGACCAGCTAAGCTCAACAGGCGACGCGTATATAAACGCCCGCTAGTAAATAGCTTGCCAATCGCAATCACATCTTGATAACCAATCGTCCAAACGCTTGTACCACGCATGATAGGGTGCAAGAAATGAATGTGCGTGCCTGCAAGACCAGCAGGATGTTTACCCGCAAAGCTATGATATTCAGTGACATTATTAGCTGCAGTTTTTGCAACTGGCGTCAACTGACTATTGCCATGATGGCAGACAAAGGTCTTTGGGCTCAAAGTGGATAATACAGCAAGACCGTCGTTGAACGCCTGCAGTTGCTCATTGATCAGCAACATCGGGTCAAATGCCAATGGATTGGTATCCATGGCTGTGACGAAGATAGCATGAGGACGCGCACCGATTTCAGGAGCACGGCTAAAGGGGCGCGTACGGAACGCGGTCCATTCACCAGAGGCAAGCAGTTGGGTTTCAACGACTTCAGAATCTAGGTCAGCAAGTTGCTGGGAGTCGTAGCGCTGAAATTCTACTTCCGCACCATTTGGGTCGACCGCAATTACAAGACTTTCAAACACACGACGTTCACCGCGTTTAATGGCGATGACTTTACCAGCAGCAGGCGCAGTGTAGATAACGCCAGCCCGTTTTTTGTCTTCAAAAACGGGTTGACCTTTTGCTACGATATCGCCTTCTTTGACATTCATCGTCGGCTTCATACCAACGTAATCATAGCCAATAAGTGCCACATGGGCGGGTCTGTGCTCAGATATCTCGCGGGAGGGTTCACCAGTGATGGGTAAATCCAAACCTTTCTTGATGGTAATCATAAGCGAAAACTTAGTCCATAGTCTAAAACGATACCAGACGTCCTGTGTGGTATATCGGCAGCATGAATGGTAACGCCATCACTAAAACAACCAAATCATATCTTATAAAAAGACAGCGATAAGGTTTTTAATAATGACACTTCATGACTACTAGTAAGAGTATTAACGCTGACCTTAGACTCCTTAACAACACGTTAATGTCTTATTCGAATGACCAAAGTGGCGACTGGCTACCAAGGTGTATACTAAAACACTGCAATCTAATTCTCATCTCTTAAAGAAATGGTGTTAGACAAAATACGGTTTTACCATACGATTTATTAAAATCTTAAAATCCATACTATTTGTGAGATTTAAGCAGCACCACCCATTTGCTTAAATACAAATGAGAGATAAATGACTTATGATAGTGAGTAGAAGCTATCTAAGCGCTATTGAATAACCTATGATTATAGGATAAATATTAGGACTGAGTAACAGCCGTTGCTAAGCGAAACGTTTAATAGCGTATCAATACCGCATTATCATCTATCTTGCAATGATCGAAACCATCTATAGGTAGCAGACGATCTGGCTTTATCGCACAAATACAAATTTACCTAGGATTATACGCTAAACTGACCTAAAATTGCCAGTTGGTAATCGAATTTACCCAATATTGCTAGTAATCCTTTGTGCTAAAACTTATGGTTATGACTGTCTGTTTTCTGATGCAATAGAGAGAAAACTTTAGTTGATTTTATGACTAGAGTACCTACATCATTTTTGAATCACTATCAGGCTTATACATCTTTGGTGGTGAATTGACTTTATTGTGACCTGCTTAAATTGGCAGTTCTAGACATTTTATATTAAGTTTGTGTTTAAATGGCTCTTGTAAGCTAACCTACCTCCAAGTTTTGATTATTAATATCGTTTTATAAGGAATCCTATATGTGCGCTGTCCCTGTGATTATCCCTGCTATCGATCTCAAAGATGGTAAGTGTGTGCGCTTAAAACAAGGTCGTATGGAAGATGATACGGTATTTTCTGATGACCCTGTGGCGATGGCGGCACGTTGGGTAAAAGAAGGCGCGCGCCGTCTGCATTTGGTCGATCTAAATGGCGCATTTGATGGGATTCCAGTGCATAAGCAAGTGGTGCATGACATTGCAAAAGCTTTTCCCAAACTGCCAATTCAATTGGGCGGTGGTGTGCGCAATATGCAAACTATTGAGCAGTATATTACTGCTGGTCTGACCTATATTATTATCGGTACCAAAGCGGTTGAAGATCCGGATTTTGTTGCTGAGGCGTGCCGTGAGTTTGCTGGACACATTATCGTTGGTATCGATGCCAAAGATGGCATGGTCGCAACCCATGGTTGGGCAAACGTGACTGACACCAAAGCCACTGAACTTGCCAAACGTTTTGCTGATGTTGGCGTGTCTTCTATCGTCTATACCGATATCGCCCGTGATGGCATGATGCAAGGCGTTAATGTCGAGCAAACCGTTAATTTAGCACGTGAAGGTGGCTTACCAGTGATTGCATCAGGCGGCGTCACCGATATGAAAGATATTGAGTTATTAAAACCTTATGGTGATTGCATTGAAGGTATCATTACTGGTCGTGCTATTTATGAGGGCACGTTAGATTTGGGCGAGGCACAACTTTATTTGGACGGTAAATAATATTTGAAAAATATGCTTATCAGATTTTGAATAGATAAGGCGTAATCAAGGATGCTTATGGCCACTTATTTTGACTGCATTACATCACGCAAGTGCCAAAAAATGTGGAGTCAATGGCTGTTGCCATTAAGCATCCTATTAAGTTTACCAGCTTATGCCGCTCAAGAAAGCGAAACTGTTAATCCTACTGTATTAGACAATAATACTGCCAAGCCTGCGCTTGATAGCAACGCATTACCTAATGCGGCTAATGACATTAATAGCACACCTCTTCCTAGTAATACTCTTGAAAGTGGCACTTTGCCGGCTCAAGCGCCAGCTGTACCACCTCCGCTAACCCCTATTTCAATTGAACCTGCACCTCCTATCGATGGCGAGAGCAGTAATAACACTCAAATTGAAACCGCTCAAACTGTGCAACATGATAATGACATCCGCCAACGTATCAGTGGGATATTCTCAGAAATTGAAGGTTTACAAGCAATTAATGTTGGTGTCACTCAAGGCGTTGTTACTCTAACCGGTGAAACACCCAACGAGAAAAAAGCCCAACAAGCCATTAATCTTACCAATCGTTTGACAGATGTTGTCACAGTTGAAGATAAGATTAACCGAACGCTTGATGTTCAGGATAATGTCACGACGGTTTATCAAAGCATCAAAGCTCAAGCCAAAAACCTTATCAAAGCTGTGCCGTTATTATTGGTCGGAATTATTTTATTTGCTTTAGTAACTTGGTTTGGTAGTTGGTTGTCCAATCGGCAAAAAATGTGGCAGCGCTTAACGCCCAATCCTTTTGTTGCAGAATTATTGTCGCAGACCGTCAAAGTCATCTTTATTATTTTGGGGCTTATATTAGCACTAAGCTTGATTGGCGCGGAGACGATTTTGGGAACGCTACTTGGCGGCGCTGGAGTCATCGGTATTGCCGTTGGTTTCGCGGTTAAGGATACTATTGAAAATTATATTGCCTCTTTAATGCTCAGTATTCGCCAGCCATTTCGCGCCCGCGATCATATTTTGATTAATGCTCAAGAGGGAATAGTGGTGCGCCTGACGTCGCGCGCGACTATTTTAATGACGTTAGATGGCAATCAATTACGTATTCCCAATGCCGAAGTCTTTAAAGCCACGATTTTAAATTACACCAAAAATCCTGAGCGCCGTTTCACTTTTGAATTAGGCGTTGATGCCAATGACGATCCGCTTGCTGCCATCAAAGTGGGTATCGATGCGATTGCTCAATTGGGTTTTGCCTTAGATAAGCCAAAAGTCACCGCGATTATCAAGGAAGTAGGCGACTCAAACATTATTTTGCAGTTCCAAGTATGGGTCAATCAATCAGAAGCTGATTTTTCCAAAGCCCGCAGTATAGCTATTCGCGAGACCAAGCATGCTTTAGAGGATGAAGGCTTTAGCTTACCTGAGCCCATTTATCAGTTACGCTTTAACCATAATCTAGAGCAAGCTTTTGAGTATTTCCAAAGCAGTCGAAATGGTGATAAGTCTCAAGAGGACATAACAGTAACGCCCATCATCGTTAAACCTTCTAACGATTCTAAAATAGCTAATGATGCTCAAGCGGCTGAAACTACGATTGAAGATAAAGATAAGCAACAAGCAAAGGCGCGGGCGAAGCATATTTTGCAAGGTCGGAATGCCGATCAAGTGCTTGATGCGCGCCCTGACGAAAAGCTGATGGAAAAGGTTGAGCAAGAAATTGCCGAAAATTCAGATGAAACTGATTTATTAAGTAATAGTAGCCCGCAAGAGTAGCCCGCAAGAGTAGCGTTGAATACCAACTATAAAAATCGGCATAGAAAATGCAGCGAAATGTTTATCTACATTTTATCGAACTAGACGAGACATTTTTATGCAAATGAAACATCTGATTATATTCGCGGTCGTTGGTATGGTTGTGTTATTGGGTTTTAATGTCATGAATGGCAGTCAACGTGAACAAAACCGAGAAGTTATAGCAGCGAGTAGTGAGGCAGCTGTATCTGAAAATAATGGTTCTGATATGAGAAATGCTAATGACAGCGATACATCAGATATCGCAAGCAAGCCCTTAGGTCAGCAGCCTAAAGCCATCCTCGATGATGCTACTACCAAGATTGATCAGGCACAGCAAGCAGATGCTGCGCGCTTAGAGCAAATGAGTCCTGCGGAGCAGTGATAGATCTGTTATTAGAAAACTGAAGACACAAAAAAGGCTAACGATAACGTTAGCCTTTTTTAATACTTATAGATTCAAGCTGGTTTAGCTCTTTTTACTACTGCCTCTACCACCACGACTGCCGCTTCTCTTCGCAGGTGATTTCTTTGGCTGATCTTTGCTTGTGGAGCTGCGGTTTGGCTGGCTAGAGTTTGAATGATCTTTCTTAGTTTGATTCATTTTACTAGATTGCAGCTTTGCTTGTAAACCAAAGTCAATTTGTAGCAGATCCATATTAACGCCAGCTACTTTCACTTTAACCAAATCGCCCAGCCCAAACACTGTGCCTCTATCTTTACCGATAAGCTGTTGCTGCTGCTCATCATAAACAAAGAAATCGTCACCAACGTTTGAGATATGCACCAAACCATCGATATACAAATCCGTCAGAGTAATAAATAAACCAAAGTTTGTGACGGTAGTTACGACACCATCGAACTCTTCACCGACATGATCTTTCATATAATGACATTTGAGCCATGATTCTACGTAGCGTGAAGCCTTTTCAGCACGGCGCTCAGTATCTGAGGTTTGCATGCCAGCACCTTCTAATGAAAAATCCATCACAGGCTGTTTGGCATTTGTCACTTTCGCCTTGATCGCACGATGCAACATTAAATCAGGATAACGACGAATCGGCGAGGTAAAATGGCTGTACTCGTCGTAAGCCAAACCAAAGTGACCGATATTGTCAGGTGAATAGTTCGCTTGCATCATCGAACGTAACAGCATGCTATGAATACTGATAGCGTCAGGACGCTCTTTAGTTGCTTCAATAATACGCTGATAATCCGCTTGAGTAGGATTTTCTTCTGGGAAGCTTAGACCAAAGTTTTTGGCATATTCATGGATACGCATCGACTTTTCGCCATCAGGCTTATCATGATTACGATATAACACAGGCAGCTCATTTTTTAGCGCAAAGTTTGCTGCACAGGTATTGGCAAGCAACATGCACTCTTCGATAAGCTTTTGCGCATCACCGCGCGTACGAGGCAAGATGGCTTCGATACCACCTTTTTCGTTGAACTTAATATAAGTTTCAACGGTCTCAAACTCCATCGCATGACGTTCTTCACGTTTTTTAAGGAGTAGCTCATACAGTTGATGTAAGGTATCGACAGATTTTTTGACCTCTTTATTTTCTGTCAACGATTTTGGAACGCTACTGTCTTTTGGATTCTCAAGATAAGCGTTTACTTGATTATAAGTCAAGCGCGCTTGCGAGTGCATGACGCCAGGATAAAACTCATAACTGGTGATTTTACCAGCACGTGATATCTTAATATCAGCAACCATACAGAGGCGATCAAGATTAGGGTTCAGCGAACAGAGACCATTAGACAGTACTTCAGGCAACATAGGAATCACTTGATGCGGGAAATATACTGACGTACCACGTTCATAAGCATTTTGATCAAGTGGCGAGTTCGGTGTCACATAATAACTGACATCCGCAATCGCTACCAAGACGCGATAATTACCACCAGAACGCTTTTCTGCAAACACAGCATCATCAAAATCACGAGCATCTTCACCATCGATCGTCACTAATGGCAACTCACGTAAGTCGACACGACCTTTTAGATCTTTTTCAGTCGGCTCTTTATAATCATTTGCTTGATTGAGCGCGGCTTCACTGAACTCTGATGGAATATCATAATTAAGTAACGTAGTCTCAATGATCAGTTCGCGATCATTGTCATCAGATAAGACTTCAGTAATTTTGCCCGTGGCAAATTCATGCTGATTTGGCCAATCAATAATATCAACTTTTACCGGCGAGCCTTGCTTAGCATTGAAAGCCTGTACATTGTCTTCTGTGACGGTAATCGGCTGATGGTTATTTGGGCTACCAAGTTCAACGCAGTAACCGTCTTCATCATGAGCCAGCGTACCGATAAAATGATTTTGACGACGCTCAACGACATCAACGATACGACCTTCAGTACGCCCGCGGTTGTCTGTTGACGTGCCAACGGCTTCTACTGTATCGCCATTAAAGACCCAACGCATTTGTTTTTCATGCAAGAATAGGTCAGGCATATCACTTAATAATACAAAGCCAAAGCCCTTTGGATGGGCTGTTACTGTACCGGTGACGATGTCGTGCTGAGTGACTGTACGATAGCGATAAGGGCGACCGTCACGATTGACTTGTCCATCACGCGTCATCGCTTTTAGGCGGTTGCCCAAAGCGTCAAACTGATCAGGATCAGCAATATTAAAGGCTTTTGCCAATTGCTGATGGGTGATTTCACCGTGTTCATTAATCGTGCTTAATATAAGCTCGCGACTAGGAATTGGGTTATCATATTTTTGTGCCTCACTTGAGGCGTTTGGATCATTCCAACTCATAAATTACCGTATCTATTTTTAAATTATTAATAATGACTATCTTAACACGAACAACGTCCCAATATCTTAGGTCAATTGTCTTATCTGTATTTGATAGCGAGTAGTCGTTAGTGGTCAAATTTTATTAAAAGTGAATGCTTATCTAAATCAAATATCAATATCGACCGTATTTGATTTATTGGTTATTTTTTCCATGTTCAATTCTTTTGATACTTCTAATACCGTGGTCTGATTAGATTTATCAAGGTATTTTTGGGCTTTATCAACCTCAGTGGTCAAGGTATTGACCGTTTGCTTCATATTCTCAAGCGCTTCAATTTTATAATTGCTAATCATATCCATGGTGTCATAGACATTATTGAAGGCATTTTGCAATTTATCAAGCTCAATAGTGCTGCTGGTCGCTTGCTCATGAATCTCAAGTGATTGACGCTTGAGCATTGCCGAAGTTGATTCAATCAAGCTACTGGTCGTTTTATTCAAAGCAGTAATTTGGTCAAGCACCAGTTTTTGGTTAGTCATGGCTTGTGCGACAACCACTGCCGTACGTAGGGCTGAGATAGTGGTAGTAGTGGCGCGATCTACCCCTTTAATCAGCTCTAAATTGTTTTTACGGATAGTATCCAATGCTAAATAACCTTGAACGTTTACCGCCAATTGTGTCAAAAAGTCGGTATTTTTTTGGCGGACATAAAACAGCATCTCTTCTTTAATAATACGTGCTTTCTCAGGGTCAGTCGATTCTATCGCATAGACTTTTTGCTCGAGCTGCTCATCGATTTTTTTACCCACATAGATATATTGGCGAATCGATTGCATCAGCTCCCACATATTAATTTTTTCTTGCTCAATCATAGCATTGTCTTTGAGTAGCTCATCTTTACCATTATATAGGCTCGTTACTACTGCATTAATATGAGATTGCGCTGACTCATACTGACGGAAATAATCTTGTACTTTATTACCAAATGGAATCAAGCCAAATAGCTTGCGTGAGCTGGTCAGCTCTTTTTTGCTGGGGTCCAAATCTTCGACGATACCGCGCAGCTCCGTCAATGATTTTGCAATAGGAGAGTTATCAAATAAGCTATCGTTGAGGCTCTTAGCGGGTAGCTCTAACATACGGTTAGACACTTGCGCCGATTCACGGATTTCTTTATTACCTAAATTATGAATAGATTGGACGTTCTGTTGAAATTCAGAGCTGTGTACAGAGTTATTGATGACATGATCGACAAAAGCATCGACTTTGGCATCAAGCTCTGGAATATCGCTGTCATCTAACTTGACCATCTGATCTGCTTCACTCTTTTGTATCTCTTTAACGGGTTCTGGCGCGGTTAGAGTAATCGTTGGTGTAGAGGTGTTAACAGGTGGGGTTAATTCTTGCATAAGGCTTCCTATGATATCTAAAAGAGGTTATATTTTTATTAGCGACATTTACAGTCGAGGTATGGATTATTTTTATCAGTTTAATTGTTTTTATTGAAATTATGATTCATAAAGATAGAGTAGGTCTTTAGATTACCGTGTAATGAAAAGGTTGAGAAGATGGGTTTTGTAAAGCACTGTCGGCTTCATATATTTAAGGTTAACGATAGTCAAAGAGGTACAAGTGTCATAATTAACTATAAATATGCTTATTAAGCCCTACATACTAAAAACCACCAATACGCCGTAGCATATTGGTGGTGGGAAATCATGAATATCTATATAAACACAGCCACTACTAAGAATAGACGATTAAAAAGTCTATTTCTTCTTAGTAGGTCCTAACAGCATACCCATTTGACGACCTTCCATCTTAGGATACTGTTCGACGTTTGAGATATCAGCCGTATCTTCAATGATACGATCAAGTTGCTTGCGACCAATTTCTTGGTGCGCCATTTCACGTCCGCGGAAACGGATGCTAATTTTAACTTTATCCTGATCTTCTAAGAAGCTAACGATTTTTCTCAGTTTAACCTGATAATCGGCTTCTTCAGTGCTAGGACGTAGCTTCATCTCTTTTAGCTGAGTCTGCTTTTGGTTCTTTTTAGCTTCTTTCGCCTTTTGCTTCTGATCATAGAGGAAATGTTTATAATCCATGATTTTACATACTGGCGGTTTGGCTTCGGGAACCAGCTCTACTAAATCTAGACTGTCTTCACGTGCCGCTTTCATCGCGGTGTCGATATCGACCACGCCCATTTGTTCACCGTCTTCTTTGACCAGACGGACTTCTTTGGCACTGATATCTTCATTAATGTTCAAACGGTTTGACTGTTTAATAGGTATTACTCCTGATCTATTTTTGGGATCTGTCGGCCTTTTTCGGCAACAGCTGCTTCTACTAATATGATAAATTCAGCGACACTCATCACGCCCAGATTTTCGCCTTCGCGAGTCCTAACGTTGACGCTGCCTGATTCGACTTCTTTATCCCCTAATACTAGCATATAGGGAATACGTTCTAATGTTTTCTCTCGTATCTTAAATCCAATCTTTTCGTTACGCAAGTCACTAATGGCGCGTAAGCCTGCTTTTTTCAACTCATTGACCACATTTTCACACGCATCTGCCTGTTTATCTGTGATATTCATGACTACCACTTGTTGCGGCGCTAGCCATACGGGCATCCAACCGGCATAGTTTTCAATCAAGATACCGATAAAGCGCTCAAATGAACCTAAGATGGCACGGTGCAACATAATCGGTACTTCGCGCTCGTTTTGCTCATTGACGAATTCGGCATCAAGACGCTCAGGCATATTCGGGTCAACCTGAATAGTACCGCACTGCCATACGCGACCCAATGAATCTTTTAGACTGAATTCAATCTTGGGACCATAGAAGGCACCTTCACCTGGTAGGTAAGCCCAATCAAGACCGGAACTATCCAATGCATCGGCTAATGCTTTTTCTGCAAAATCCCAAGACTCATCGCTACCGACACGTTTTTCAGGACGAGTCGATAGTTTCATAATGATATTATCAAAACCAAAATCTTCATAAACAGCAAGGGTCAGCTTAATAAAATCAGCGACTTCTTGTTGAATCTGCGACTGTGTACAGAAGATATGAGCATCATCTTGAGTAAAACCACGAACCCGCATCAAACCATGGAGCGAACCTGATGGCTCGTTTCGATGGCATGAACCAAACTCTGCCATACGTAATGGCAAGTCACGGTAAGATTTTAAGCCTTGATTAAAGACTTGCACGTGACAAGGACAGTTCATCGGTTTTACCGCATAATCACGATTTTCGCTCGAAGTGGTAAACATATTGGTCGCATAGTTGCCCCAATGTCCAGAACGCTCCCACAAGCTACGATCGACAATTTGCGGCGTTTTAATCTCTTCATAACCATTATCGTGCTGCACTTTACGCATATATTGCTCAAGTACTTGATAAATCGTCCAACCATTTGCATGCCAGAACACCATGCCCGGCGCTTGCTCTTGCATATGGAATAGATTTAACGCTTTACCAATTTTACGATGGTCACGTTTTTCGGCTTCTTCAATACGCTGGATATAGGCTTTTAAATCTTTCTTATCCGCCCATGCTGTACCATAAATACGTTGTAGCTGTTCGTTCTTAGCATCGCCGCGCCAATAAGCACCTGACATTTTGGTCAGTTTAAAGACTTTTAAGAAGCGGGTGTTTGGTACATGCGGACCACGGCACATATCCACATATTCTTGATGATGATATAGACCAAAGGCTTCTTCGCCTGGCATATCATTAATCAGCTTAAGCTTATATTCTTCACCACGTTCTTCAAAGATTCTAATGACTTCAGCACGTGGCGTTATTTTTTTGATAACGTCATAATCTTGCTTAATCAGCTCCATCATACGTTTTTCAATGGCAGCCATATGCTCAGGCGTAAACGGCGTTTCGCTATAGATGTCATAATAGAAACCATCATCGATAACGGGACCAATCACCATTTTCACATCAGGATATAACTGCTTAACGGCATGACCTAATAGGTGAGCACAAGAATGGCGAATGATATCGACACCGTCATCATCTTTTGGTGTAACGATTTCAACTTTCGCATCATGGGCGATAGGGTCATGCGCATCTACCAACTGACCATCCACACGTCCAGCGACAGTCGCTTTAGCAAGCCCTGTCCCAATACTTTGCGCCACTTCCATGACCGTTGTATTACCTTCGAAGTTTTTTACACTACCATCGGGTAAAGTAATCGCTACCATAATCTATTCACCTTTTTGCGTCCGTTGGCAGTGATGATTGCAACCATCAATCATATAACCGTAAGACTGCGTCAATTATATCCAACCGCTATGATATGTTGTAAGAGATAGATATTACTTAAAGGCAAAGGCTCAAATTAGCAACCTCTTAGCTAAGTCTTATAATAATAAGAAGTGCCATTAAGTAATATTATAAAGTCGGCTATTATAGCAAAAAATGTCTATTAACACTAGATAAATGGGGAGTAGGGACTGTTATGAATAGCCATCTATATGGTCGTTAATAAGTTTCCATATATAGGTGCTTTCTGTACTAATATCAATGCACTCAAATAAAAGGCTTTTTAGCGATAAAGCAGCTACTCAAAATAGATTGATAGTAGGCAGTGGTAATGCAATTAAATAGGGT
>Ga0208032_1000241_pt1 | contig 37749 bp, 32 predicted proteins | sample MalvirAntarct_66_FD_184254 | JGI IMG/M metagenome (GOLD analysis project Ga0208032, IMG submission 184254) | Marine viral communities from the Global Malaspina Expedition - Malaspina viral metaG Antarct_66 (SPAdes) (version 2) | ecosystem: Environmental > Aquatic > Marine > Oceanic | place: West... | reverse complement strand
ATAATCCAAACGCATAATGGCAAAATCATCGGCATTGATATAGAGCCTACCCTTGTAGTCTGCACCCCTTTTGGGCTCAAAATCCAAAATATACACCGCATCATCGTCCCAATATGTAAAATCTATTATTTTAAAAAGGTAGCGGTTATTTTTGTTGATGAAATTGAGGTCGGAATCTTTAAGAAAGAACTGTTTTTCCATAATTTTTCCCAAACTTTCCTTTTTAAAGGAAGCAAAATTCTTCTTGCGGTCTTCTTCCTTTTTTTTCTTTTCTGCCAGTTCTTTTTTTAGGGCCTCGGCATCGGTAGAATCAGTTTTGAAGGTCAAAAATTCGTCCGCGTCCACTTTGGTGCCAAATAGGCCCGATTTAATTTTGAAATAGGAATCGGGCTTTATATTTTTCTTTAGAATGTCATTGAACTTTTCCTCCAAGGAAGTCAGGTCCAGTTCACTTTGCTTATCATAAAGGTCCGAAGCCTTTATCAGGGACAGTTTTTGGTTATCCTTTTCAAAATTGCCATAAAAGTCACCAAGGATCTCAGTGTAGCGACTGGATTTTTTTGGGATGGAATTTAGTACGCTGTCCAAAAATTTCTTGTTGAGAGCCTCTATGGTGGACTCCTTAAAGGTATAGTCCCTTTTAGTGAGGTTTTGATGGTAGGAATCCCGAAAAAACACTCTTTTTTTAGTGATGCTGTTGCCGTAATTTCTGTCGATATTGATTTTGACCTGTTCAATGAGTTCTTCCGCGGAATATTGTTTGTTGCTTACAATAACAGGATTGAGTTCTATGGGCTTTGCACTTAAGAGAATGACATTTTCCTTGAATTCGTTCAATGGCTTGCCCAAGGCCTCGTATCCCATGCATGAAATAAAAAGGGAATCGGTTTCCTTGGTGTTCGAATCCAGGAGTAAACTAAAACGGCCTTCCTCATTGGTAATTACCCCTTTTCTGTTGGATAATTGTACGGTGACGTAGGGGATAGGTTGTTGGGTAGTGGAGTCTTTTACAACAGAGGTGATAACCTGGGCCTGACTGTAGAAAAATCCAAAAACAAATAAAAGGACAGTAATTAAGCGTTTATTCATTACCATACAAGAGGTCTAAAGAACACCAAATTAAGGAATTGGAATTCTGAATGCAATGGACTTGTGATTATTTTAAGACACTGGAATACTTTTTTCAGCTAACGGCAGTGGTGGTGTGGCAATTATATTGGATGTATGAAAAGATTAATGACAACCACAATCCCCATCTCCACAGGCTTTCGAGTTTCGTTTTTTTCCAGCAAATAAAGATTTGGGCAGCAGAAATTTCTTTACCAGATACGCCAAGGCCAAGGCCACGGTGATATAGACCAGAATGTTTTGAAGAATACTCATTGTTACTCGTTTTGGGTGTTTAACAGATAAAAGTTTAACTCCTTCCTATTAAGAATTGGACCTTAAGGCCCTAGTATTTTTCTTTCAAAATAACCTTCCCGGTGTCCCGACAGTTACTTTATGATCTGGTAGGCTATCAATGCTACAATATACGCAAAAAGACTCATAAAAACTAGCTGCGCAGCAGGCCATTTCCAAGTGTTGGTCTCCCTTTTTACTATGGCCAATGTACTCATACATTGCATGGCAAAGGCATAGAAAAGCAATAAGGATATCCCCGAGGCCAGATTAAATAATGGTTTTTTTGTTTTGGGATCCATTTCGGCAGCCATTCTGTTCTTTATGGTGTCCTCTTCATCGCTGCCCACACTATAAATAGTAGCCAAGGTACCTACAAAAACCTCTCTTGCGGCAAAGGAAGTAAGTACTGCTATGCCAATTTTCCAATCATATCCCAAGGGGCGTACAACGGGTTCTATGGCCTTCCCCATATATCCCATATAAGAATTTTCCAGTTTGTAGCTTGCAATTTCCTGGTTCGTGGCCTTTTCGTTTAGAGCCATTTCCTTGGTTTTTAGCGAGTCGCTTATGGCTGCTTGGTCCAAGCTATATACTTTATTGTTAATATTATCCTGTAATGTCAATTTATAACTGGCCATTGTGCTTTCTATATTGGATTTGTTAAAATCCGAAAATCCTTGATTTTGTATCTGTTCAGTAACGATGCTCTCTGCATTTTCAAAATCATCGGAAAAGCCATTGGAGCCCAAAAACCATAGTATTATGGAGATGGCCAATATAATTTTACCGGCACCCAGTACAAAACTTTTAGTCTTTTCCCAAACCGTGTACACCACATTCTTGACGAGTGGTAACTTGTAATTGGGCATTTCCATGACAAAAAAGGTCTTGCTCTTGATCTTCATGATTTTGTTCAAGATCATGGCGGAAAGTATTGCTGCCCCAAACCCCATAAGATAAAGGAGCATTAAGGTCAATGCCTGATAGCTTAGGCCCAAAAATCTTCCTTCCGGGATTACCAGGGCAATAATGATCAAATAAACCGGTAAACGGGCGGAGCAGGTGGTAAAGGGGGTAACCAAAATGGTTATAAGTCGCTCCTTCCAATTTTCAATGGTCCTTGTGGCCATGATGGCAGGAATTGCACAGGCCGTTCCAGAAATTAAGGGCACTACACTTTTGCCGCTTAAACCAAAGGGACGCATTAATTTATCCATTAAAAAAACAACCCGACTCATATAGCCAGATTCTTCCAAGAGAGCAATGAAAAGGAATAAAAATGCTATTTGGGGAATAAAAATTACGATTCCTCCTATGCCCGCAAGAATTCCTTCCGCTATCAAATTGGTAAATACGCCGGGAGGCAAAGTATCCTTGACCCATTCACTGGCAGAGGCAAAGGATTCATCAATAAAATCCATTGGATAACTGCTCCAGTCGTATATGGCTTGAAAAATAGTCAGCAGGATGACAAAAAAGATAAGGTATCCGAATATTTTATGGGTCAACACCTTGTCCAGGGTAGCTCTGAGTCCCTTGGCAGCATTAATATCTACCTTATAGGCCTGTTTTAGGATGCCATTTATAAATTGATACCTAAGTATGGTTTCCTTTTGTTGAAGTCGCTTTAATTCGGATTTGGATTTGGTGGCAAAGGAAGCGGCAATGGTAATCGGATTCTTTTCTATGGGCATAAAATTGACATCCTGTGTAATTACCAGCCATAGTTTGTAAAGATCTTCTTTGGGGAAAGTGGCCTTAAGTTTTTCAAAATACTCGGGTGCAATTACCGTAGTGTCTACATTGGGGGTTATGGATAGATTTTTATAATCGGCGATCAATTCCTTGATCCGTTCTATACCTGTACCTTTCCTGGTACTTACCAAGGCAATTTTGGTATCCAGTTTTTCTTCCAGCAATTCAATGTCCAAGGAGATTCCCGTCCTGGACATACGATCTGCCATATTGATGACCAAGATCACCGGAATTTTAAGATCCTTGATCTGTGTAAAGAGAAGAAGATTTCTTTTAAGGTTTTCAACATCGCTTATGACGACGGCAACATCCGGAAAATCCTTGTCGTTTTTGTTGAGCAAAAGTTCTACCACCACACTCTCGTCCAAGGAAGTGGTATTAAGGCTATAGGTTCCTGGTAAATCCAGAATATGGGCCTTTACGCCCCTGGGCAATTTACAGACCCCTTCTTTTTTTTCAACGGTAATCCCAGGGTAGTTCCCTACTTTTTGTTTTAATCCTGTAAGTTGGTTAAAGACCGAAGTTTTACCGGTATTGGGATTGCCTATAAGCGCAACCTTGATCTGTTTGCTCATAGTGGGGAATCTTCAATAATTTCTAATTCTATTAGGGCGGCCATGGAACGCCTAATGGCGATATGGGTACCGTTAACGTTAATGTAGATAGGGTCTTTAAGGGGGGCTACCTGTACCAGTTCTATTTCATTTCCCGGCAAACAACCCAGTTCCAATAGTTTAATGGGAAGAATTCCATCGGCAAATTCTTTGATGATTCCCTTTTGCCCTCGCCTTAAATGTGCTACCGTTGTAATCAATTTTTATTTAGATTGATTTTAATTAAGCACAAAAATAAAAGAAAAAGATGAAGTAAACAGCTAAAACCATAAAAAGTTAACGGTATTAAAAGGGGGTCTGCTTTTGTTTGAAGAAGCGATGCCCAAGTTTTGGTTAGGACAAATACGTTTTGATGAATCGGCAAATTGGACCCTCCGTTATTATTTAATATTTTGTATGTTCAAGCAGTGCCTATGTTATTGGTCCGTATAGGAAGATTTCAATATTTCAAGATCGCTCAACAGCTTCTTCATTTCTTCGGAGTCAGTGCCGTCATAGAACCCCCTGATCCTTCGTTCCTTATCTACCAGAATAAAGTTTTCCGTATGGATCATATCGTATGGGCCGCCATCGCCATCGGTCTTAACGGCCATATAGGATTTTCTGGCCAGTTCATAGATCTGTTGTTTGTCTCCGGTAACCAAGTTCCATTTTCTGTCTTTGACACCTTTTTCCAAAGCGTATTTTTTTAGTTGGGTAACGGAGTCAATGTCCGGGGTAACGGAATGTGAAAGCAACATGACGTCTTCATCGTTCAAAATTTTATCCTGAATGCCGGCCATATTTTTTGTCATTATGGGACAAATAGTGGGGCAGGTGGTAAAGAAAAAATCGGCAATATAAATTTTGTTCTCGTAGTCTTTTTGGGTCACCAGTTTTCCGTTCTGATTTGTCAATGCAAAATCGGCAATGGTGTGGTATTTTTTTACATGCTGTAGGGTACTGTCTACTAATTCAAAATTTACCATGGCAGGTTGGTATACGGGCAATATTTCTTTAGGTTGCAAGGCATTGTAAAAAAGGGAAATGATTACCGCCGAAACAATCAGAAGTACCAGGCCGAGGAATTTAAATTGGGCAAAAAAAGAACGCATTTTTTTTTGTAAAGGTAAGGTAGACGGTTATATATTTCAAGTAACTAAACGGGGATCGCTACTAAATCTTTCTTAAAAAGTCCTATGGGGGGAATAGTTTTTTTTTTAAGACCACGTAATAATGTACTTTTGTGCGTTTTTAAAGTTTAAAAAAATACTTAATGACGTTAGCAATACAGATTGTACAGTTTGTACTCATCATATCCATTTTGGTGATCCTTCATGAAATGGGCCATTTTTTTCCCGCAAAATATTTTAAGACCAAAGTAGAAAAGTTCTATTTGTTTTTTGATGTGAAGTTTTCCTTGTTCAAGAAAAAAATAGGGGATACTGAGTACGGCATTGGTTGGTTGCCATTGGGCGGTTATGTAAAGATAGCTGGAATGATCGATGAGAGTATGGACACCGAGCAATTGAAGCAGGAGCCACAGCCATGGGAATTTCGTTCCAAGCCGGCTTGGCAACGACTAATTATTATGACAGGTGGGGTTATTGTAAACTTTTTGTTGGCTTGGGTGATCTATACTACAATGTTGGCAAGTAATGGGGACACCTATATTCCGTCCGATAATTTAAAATATGGTATTCTGGTGGATTCCATTGGCGAACAGTTGGGGTTGAAGACCGGGGATCAAATTTTGATGGTGGATGATAAGAAGACCAGAAAATTTAACGAGGCCGTTTTGGATATCATTCTTGGGGATGAGGTAACGGTTAAAAGGGATGGTCGTGAAATTACCGTTCCCTTATCAGATGAAGGAAAGGAGACCGTTTTTGCTACCCAGGGCAAGAATTTCTTGGATTACAGAAAAAAAGCGATTATCGCTAATGTGGTTCCCAATTCGGTAGCCGAAAAGGCAGGCCTTTTGGCAGGAGATGAAATTATAGGGGTAAATGGGGAGTCTGCAGCGTTTTGGGATGAATTGGTAGCGAAAATACAGAGCTCTGCCAATCAAGAATTGGATATCAGCGTTTTGAGGAACGGTACTACCGAACATTTGGAATTGACAGTTCCCGATGAGGCCAAAATAGGGATAGAGTTGGATATTACCGATATTAGGGTTACCGATAATTATAGTTTACTTGAAGCCATCCCGGCAGGTTATAAACGTACCATTCAGGTATTGACAGATCAGATACGACAGTTTAAGGTAATCTTCAATACCAAAACAGGCGCCTACAAACAGGTTAAAGGTCCTATTGGAATTGTGGAATTAATGCCGGAAACTTGGAATTGGACCTTCTTTTGGAATTTTATGGCCATGTTCTCGGTGTGGTTGGCCTTTTTAAATATTCTTCCTATACCTGCTTTGGACGGGGGCCATGTAATGTTTTTGTTGTACGAGATAATTTCTGGAAGGAAGCCTAGTGAAAAGGTGTTGGAAACAGGTCAAATTATTGGTTTTGTTATACTTATGGGGCTAATGGCAGTGGTATTCGGAAACGATATTTGGAATATCATCAAGAAGTTTTTATAGGGGAAATAAATATTTTTAAAATTTAGTTGCAAAACAGTCAAATTTTGTTTGGCGTATTTGAAAAAACATTTATATTTGCACCCGCTTAGGCGATAAAAATACACTCCTCCTTAGCTCAGCTGGTTAGAGCATCTGACTGTTAATCAGAGGGTCCTTGGTTCGAGCCCAAGAGGGGGAGCTTGATAATCAGGCAGTTACATGAAAATGTAGCTGCCTTTTTTAATTTTCAGCGTGCTTTCAGCGTGCTTTTTTTGAAACGGATTTTTTCAATTCTGTAGGTATTTACTAAAAAAAGGGAAAGTGTGTGCGGTATTCTTTTCTTTAATTTGAAAGCAAGACAAGGTAGATTCCTCACAGAATCCAATTCATCGTTTATTAAGACCTTGACCGATTATAATTATCAATTAACGCTTCAGATACGATTTTGGCCTTTTCATCGTCTATACAATCAAAAGTAATTTTTTGGGTGGTTGTATATTCTTTTAGCAGCTTTCTGACATCCTCAGCGGTCAGAAAACCATTATCCCTTAGGTTGCCCACTATATCACTATATCTATGCGACCTAAAACCATCTTCTAACATGTCATATATTTAAACTTCAAATAGAATATTACTTAGGAAAAACTTTATAAATATCATTGCGTTTCAGAAACCTTGCTAATTCGACACAATCGGCTTCTTTATAGAGCCCTAATCTATAATCGCCCATTCTTATTCGGTAAGCAATGGAGTAGCCCCTCATTTTTTTTACGCCAGTTATTTCTTCTAAACTTTTGGCAGCTTCAATTTCAAGAATCAATTTCTTTATTCTTGATTTTAACCCCTTGTCCTTGACTTTCTTAATGTCACTAAGAAAACTCTTTAGGAATATAACTTTCATTCGTCTAAGGCATTCATAACATCTTCTCTACTTACTGTTTCAGTCCTATCTACTTGTTGCATTAGTAGGAGAAGTCCTAAATCTTCTTTTTCTTCATCCGAAAGAGCATTCAAGCGTTCTTTCTCCTTTTGTTCCACGAAAAATGATACTGCTTTTTCCATAAGAGCCTTTACGCTCATATTCTCAAATGCCGATAAGATTTTAAGTTTAGTCAAAATTGTTTCGTCTATGTCTATGTTTTTTTTCATAATCAACATTTTATAAAACAAATATACAATAAATATAATATGTATATAGTATACACTTTTCTTACTTTGAAATAGTCCGTAATTTTGACACTTCTTAAATGATTAGCAAATGTATCCTTCAAGTGAACTTTGGTAAATCATTCTAGATGTCTAAGATAGGCATCGGGATTATTTAAAAATGACCTTGTTATTGAATAATGATCAGTATCCTCAAAATCAACTTTTTTCATACCATCATCAGAAATTTGGTAAATTGTCGCCCCTGGATAGGCCATTAGCATAGGGGAATGAGTGGCTACAATGAACTGTGATATGTTGTGCCTAAGATGTTCCTTGATGAAGTATAGCAACGAAAGCTGCTTGGACGGGGACAGGGCAGCTTCTGGTTCGTCCAATAAATATATTCCACGTTGATTGATTTTATCGTTCATTATTTTAAAGTAGGCCTCGCCATGAGAGAAACCTTGCAGGTCTTGACCATAGTTCTTGTACATATTGTGTATCTGATAGTTCGAATTATCGCGCATTGATCTAAGAACATGGTCTGGGACATCTCCTTTAATATCTTCGAAAAAGGTAGAAAGTCTGTTATCTTCCTTTTGTATGCCGTTCAACAAATTTCCAAAATCCTCCGCCCTCAAAAAGAATCCGCGCGGTCTATCTATCGCCCACTCAATAGATAAGTATTCCATTAATATTCTAGCGGCTTCGAAGCCCCTCTTACTATAAGAAGAACCGTCCATGTTCGGTAGTTGAAGTCTAAATGCAATTGTCTCCAATAGAGTCGATTTACCTGTTCCATTATCTCCTATAATAAAAGTGATCGGATTCGAAAAATCCAATCCCTTGGCATATTTAATCGCAGAAATGTCAAAAGGAAACGGTTGTTCCCGGGGACAATCAATACTTACTTTGGATATATAAGACACTTTTCAGATTAATTTACAATTTGGTTAATCCTTTATTTGAACTTTAACCACTAAGTTCTTTGTTACCATTTTAAATTAATAATTCAATACGTTTTTTACATTCCCGTTTCTATAATACTCAATTGTATCTCCTTTCAATTGACCATTTTTAAATCTCCATTCAAATATCTTTTCCCCACTTTCATAGTATTCAGTTGTAATTCCTTCTTGTATGCCATTTTTATAACCAATGTCAACATTTTTCTCGCCAGTGGGATAATAGCCAATACCACTAATTATAATATCATTCTTAAATTCCCAAATGATTGCTTTTTCTCCAGTCTTAAAGAATCTGGATGCAGTTCCGTTTTTTTCTCCATTTTCATAAGGCCATTCAGAATATGTTCCGTCCTTATGGTATTCTTTTGTAATTCCATTCAACTGGTTGTTTTTGTAATTCCATTCAAATTTTAAATCTCCGTTTTCATAGAATTCTTTTGTAATTCCGTTTAATTTATTTTCGGAAGTTTTCTTTTCTTTAATTCCTTTTGTTGTGGAGCAAGAAAAAAAGATTGTAAATAACACTATAAAAAGTATTCTTAAATTCATTTGTATATACTCGTTAAAGGCTATGGCAAGTAGGGCAATCAAGGAAACTTTTCGTTTCCGTCTGCGCACGAAGCTAAAGCTTATTGTTTTGCTTTTTCTTTTTTTGTCCAAAGCTAAATCCATAAGATTTAGCGACATTATAAATATACAAAACCTTTCGATTTTGCCCTAAAGTCCGCATTACGTTTAGGTTGTGTTATTAGCGTTTGTTGTTTCCATCCGAGTGAGTATTCCATTAGAGCAGGCCTTTTTTTTATTGAGATGGTTTGTGTAAGTTCCATTCAATTGGTTGTCTTATTTTGCTACAATCTAAATCCGGTTTATGGAATGGATTGTTAAGAAAATCTTCGGCAATTTTAAGGAAAAAGGGATTAGCCAAATCATGACTTTCATCTTGGAAAATGACTCCATAACCATTTTTCAAATACCCTAAAGCTTCGATGGAATTACTAATGGGAGTGACTGGGTCTAAACTGCCCGAAACCATCAACGTTGGAATATCTGAAATCACAGGTTGGTTTTCAAGAACCTCAGCCCTAAATGGATGCCAATTGGATAAAGAGTTAAACCCTTCAAAGGTCATAATGTCAAACCCTAGTTCAGATTTTCCATGAGCATTAATTATTTCAAGACTATCGATAAAGGGCAGTTCTTCATAGGCCATGACTGAATTGTTCATGGGCCAATTAACAAGATTGTAAATAAATTCAATACGTTGCAAGGCGTTGTTTATGGGTTCCAAATTACCCTTCTCCATCGCTTCAATAATTTCGGGGATATCTGCTATTGACTGGCGACTGTAAAGTGACTGGTGTAATAATAGTAAGGCATCACGACGGTTAAGAATAAAAGGTTTTGAATCGTAGTCTAAACGCAAAGGTTCCGACTTTAACTTTTTTAGGATACTTAATAAACGATTTTTAAGATGGGGATAGCGGCTATTACATTTCTCACTTTGTTCACAACGCCTGAGAACTTCAAAAAGGGATTTTTCAAAATCGATAATCGTTTCGCCAGATAATTGAGATTCTGGAGCAAAAACACCCACAAAGATTGAGCTACGAACACTATTTGGAAAATCGCGCATGATGGTCAACCCCAACCTTGAACCGTAGGAAGCTCCTAATAGATTCCATTGTTCATATTCCAAATCTTTACGTAAGGCCTCAAAATCCGCAGCATTTTCTTGGCTAGTATATCCAGCCAGATCAACTCCCTTTTTATTGACCGCTTCCTTGCATTGGTTAAAGATTGAGTCCAAGGCCCATAATTCCTCTTTAGGGCCTAAGTCTTGTCTTCCAATAGCAAATATGGCTTTACCCATGTCAATACAGTTTGCTTCGGAGGCACCTGTTCCACGTTGATCCATCAGTACAATATCCCTATCGTTTCTGAGAAGATGATTTTTCCAATACTCCTCCATGATTAAGGTGGAAGCTCCTGGGCCGCCCTGCAAAAATAAAATAGGCGCCTTTAACGGATCGGCGTTTTTTGCCTTAAGAACTTTATATGCCAATTTGAGAGTTCGAGAATCGGAGTTTAGTCGGTTTTCAGGGACTTCTAGAATGCCATCTATGACTTCATTCGGTGAAGTTGTATTACATGAATGAAAGAGAACTGCCAAAATTAAAACTGTCCATGAACGCATACTTATATATTCCATTATTTGAACTTTAGTTAGTCGTTGGTTTTATTGTTTTCCCAGAATTTAACCGTCAAATTGTTTCAAATTACTATTGAGATGATAAATGGTCAATTCTACCCATCGTTATAAACTAATATCGCCAAAATATGGACGTTAGCAAACCGAAAATCCTTGTCCAGTTTCGAAAATATGTTAAGTCCTGATTTTAGTATAAAGTTCTCTATCACAATCTTCCGGCAACTTAAATTTAGAATCCCGTATTACCCAATCTATCAAAAGCCTGCCTTCCCTACCTTACTGTTTTGGATGAATAAGTTCTATCTAAGACCCCTCGTTTATTTCAAAAAGGCCTTTTCCAATACCGTAATATTCATTTTCTATAAATCCTGTTACTAGGGCAAAAATAATTGATTAAAGAGCGCTATAAGTGTTTTTGAAACTTTGTATTTGATAGTCCATATTATGATGAAGCATGGACTCTATTGTGTCCCTAACATCAGGTGCACTACTCGCTAACTGCCACCTATAGTTTTCGAGCATTTCAATGTTCTCTTTTTTCTCGGTTTTTTCCAATACTATGGAGTATCCCTTTGCATCAACACCCACCATATCTTTTCCGCGAAGGGCATAATTTTTTAGCGTGATATAAAATGGTTGATCATAGAATACTTCATCCATGATCTGGGGAAACTTCAGGCCAACGGGTTTCATAACCCAGAGCGTATATTCTGCCCTAAATGCCAAAAGCTCAACAGAATGTATCAAATATTTGTCATACTTCCACAACCCCTTTTTCATACCCTTAAATTCACTTCCTAGTAGCTTTGCCTTATTGTTTTCCTCAAGCAGAAATTCCTTTTCCCTAAAGATGTCATTGATAAGATTGGTCATGCGCAAAATCGGAAGTTTTAACATACTGCCCATGAGCGTTCCGGGTCTGGGGTGGGCACCCATATTGCGCATTTTTCTTCCCCAATCCAACAAATGTGTAAGTTCCTTAGGATATGAATTTGCGATCTTGCTTATTATCTTCGCCAATGTATCTCCTTTTCGAAATTGCCCAAGTTGCTTGATTCTTACTTTTAGTGCCATTTCAAATATTCTTGTTAGCCTTCCAAATGCATCATCGTACAATCGATAATTATGCATACTGTACTGTTGTAGCAGTTCAAAAGTTTCCATCTCTTTGACAATTTCTTTTGGCACCCCCGAGTGCATGTTTTTTGGGATGAAGATTTCATTAATGAAATCTTGTTTGTTACGAATTCCAAATACCTGCCACGTCTCGTCTATACCTGACGGTTTCTTTGGTAGGATATCGCTTTCAGCTACTATTTTATCCTCTTCACCAATCGGGTTTTGTTCTACCCATGTCAATAGACGGGCAAGAGCTTTGTCCAAATACCCTGAAAATTCCATCTGCCGTGCTACAATAGGAAGACTTGGACAATAAAAATCTAATGGGCTAGTCCAATTAGGGGATTCTGGATACCTCGTCTTGGAACTATGCTGTACCGTAAGTATCGTACAGATATAAAGTATTACCGAAATAGAACTGAGTTCTAAAATAACATCAAGCACTTTTTTAAATATGGACATCAACTCCTCATCGTCTGTTTTTTCTATAAAATCCAGCAACTCCTTTTTTTCATTCTTCACAGTATCCCCGGTAAAACTCTCTAAGAATTTTATGTTAGCTACCATTTTCTCCTTGATCAAATCCAAAAAATTATCAGGGGGACTAACTTCAGCTTCCTCCAAATCCTTTATCGTATTGGCCCATTCATCCAAGTCAGAGATTGTTATTTTACTTAGGTCCTTGTTTTTGAGGGAGCCCAACTCAGCAATATGGGCAGCCAAATCCATGGTATATCCCTGAAGGTCCAAATCCGAAAATAGAGGAGATTGTGTAAGTGAAATTCCGTTTTTCTCAAAACTGTTGATATCCCTGATATTCTGCATCTGCGCTTGATAGTGCGATTTTAATGGCTTGATTTGGTCATGTCCAATCGACCTGAGACCGTCTTGTGTAACCAGACCATTGAGCATCCAGAAGGCCTTATTGCTTTTCTCACAGGCCTGCTGAAAATAAAAATAGGATTGCGCATAAAGTCCCTCTTGATACAATAGCTTTGAAGCCTTAACATCACTTCTTGCAATATCAAGCCAACCCATAATGTGTTCTTTTCTCATCAGCATGTATAAATTTTTAATATGATTTATTGGGTCTTGATTAGTTATTTAGAAGGCAATTATACTTTGTAGTGGATAACATTTTCCCTCATTACGTAGGCCTCGGATGAGCCTTGGTCAACCATCAGGTTTAATAGGTAAAGAAAAGCCCCTACCAACTGCTGCTCCGTTTTGATGGTATGGATATGGTTTCGGTACAGTTTCTCGATTAACGTTTTCCCCTTCCTTCCCATTAGTTCCATTCTATTTTTAGGATTTTCTTCTAGGAACTTCACCAAATCCAAAATACCCTCTGGCAAAAAGTGCCTTTCGCCAAATGTAGCATACACGTTTACGATGGAAGAAAAGTTTTTTGCACCATATTCCGCGACTATTTTTTTAAATAAGGGTTTTTGGTCTATAAAACCTGGCCACATATCACCTTTGATGGGCCAGTTATTGTCCAAAAGTAATTGGTTGGCATAGTAACTTTTCTCATTGGTCTTGGCCATCGCAAAAAGGTGTCCCCATAATTGCCAAAAATGACTGGCATATTTTTGAATTTCATCCTCATTACCTGCCACAACAATATCATCCAACATAGTAATCATATGGTCCTGTACTTCTTGGGTGAATTTATAAAGATCTTTGGTTGTTTTATTAAACTCGAAATCAGGTTTAAAAACAGGTGCTATCAAGGTGTCCAAAACAAGTTTACAAAACTCATAATCACTATGGTATAACAAAAATTTTGGATAGTAAAACTTAAGGTCCAATTCCATACGTGGATCTAACCTTCTCCCCATATGCCTATGGTTTATGGACGAGTAGTGTTGCTCCTTTAGCAAATCATCCTGAACAAGAGCTATCATTCGCACTATGAAATCCCTTTGTACTTTATCGGCGGTGTCTATCGGAGTAGCCAAAAGCGCGCGGCCTAAAAAATGCACCTCGTTATTCTCAAAATCAATCTTGGCGGCAGCTATCTCCACCGGCAATTGCAGGGCATTAAGGACGAATTCATCCTTGGCCTTGCTATAAGCCTCTGCCTCCTCACTATTTCTACCAAATCGACCCCTTGGATGTTCTTTTTCAAAACCGGCATACGCCACTAAAAACTGCCATAAAATCTTCGCAAGTCCCGGGTGTACGTTAGAGAACGTGGATCGAAAGTATGTGAAGAACGTATTGATTTCGTTATCATAAAATGGACAAAGGAACGCATAAGCGATCATGATCCGGTATTCCTCCAACTTTTTCTTATCTGTGGCACATTGGAAATACAAATGGATGGATTCAAGAATTTGATCCTTTTCCAGAATATTAAAGGAGGGCATCCGGCCTTGGTTTCTTGTATACTTGTATTCCAATATTTTGGCAGTCATGTCCGCTATGGTTTCCAAACACCAACTTTTCTGTCGCTTATCAATTTTGTCGAGAAATAAGCTTAACCCAAACCTAGCAAGGGTCGCGGGCATGTCATTAAATTCATAGATATATCCTTCGTTACTATACCACTGATGCGTAGTTTTCCATTGTTCCCAAGTCACCGATCCATTTCCCTTGATTGCCGACAGCAATATATTGGAATATGAAATGCTCGTGGTGTAGCCATCCATCTCATTGGCAGAAGCCTCAACGGTTTCCTTTATGTCTTCCGGATAGTTGGCTTCCAGCATGACCGCACCGGCTTCGTTGTCCACACCTGCCACGGTAAATGTGCGGATATCCATTTCGGAAACCGCCTTTTTCCATGGTACGTCTTCCTTATAAGTATCGTAAAAGCCATCAAAAATGTTATGGATATGCTTTTGATGTTTGGGAAATTGGAATTGGTATTCTACCAAAAACCCTCTCAACCCACGAATATGCTTGCTTCTGTGTTTCATATTATTAGCAGCAATGCGTTCTTTTTGGGCTGAACTTATCTCGTTGTCCTGTGGAGCAAAGGTGTTTATTTCTCCCAGCGCTCTGGACAAGTCCCATTCATAAAACTCCCTGTGGGCTAAAATTGGAAGTGTGGTATCCCCAACACTTTTGGGATAGGCCATAAAAACACTAACTAGCACCGCGGTAGTTGCGATAGAATTGGAATGTTTAAGTATGTAGGCAATATGTTCTTGTAATCTTTCATGATAGTCGGAATCCTCCTGTTTTGCCAGCTCTAATAGGTATTTTTCCAAACTCATCAGTAAACATTCCAACAGGTCGTGGGAATTGGTAGTACCCCGATAAGAGGACCACAGCACTGGGTTCCCATATTTCGACACGGTTCCGTTTTTGTTTAGATCTAAATTGATTTTTTGAATGCCTTCCTTGTCACCAAATTCCGACTTTCGGTAAGCGTCCGTGGCATAGTTGACAAAATCTACTATAAAGGCTATTCCCTTGGAAGAATCTGAATAGAGCAGGTTGAGTACAAAAGTTTTACGGGCACCCGATGGAGAAAAGCCAAAACCGTGGTTTTGGATGCCCCAACAGTCTTCCCTCCGAGGAGAGTCTTGAAAATCCAAGGCGGAAAGCACATCACCTTGTACCGCTTTCTTCTTTTCTGGTTTATATCTCCATTCTTTATTGGCCAATGAAATCAAGAGGTCTGGATGTTCCTTGATCAAATTTTGGTTTCTTTGGCCCTTAAGGGCTAAACGTATGACCAGTTTATAGAATCTTTTTAATTGCCAGGAAGCTCCCTTTCGTTCATCCGCTCTTTGTAAAAGTCCGGAAACTTCCTCTTTTGCATAGGGAGCTAATCCAAAAAATAAATATATCAAATCTTCTACGCTACGTTCATCCTGATATACCAATGTGTTCCAATAATCAATTTCATTTTCCAATTCCTGAAAGTAAAATTGGACGATAGCGATTACGGCAACCAATTCTTTGGCAGTTATGAGGTGTTGCCGAAAAAGAAACTTGAATTCCCAGTCGAAGAGGAGCTGCAAAATTGTACTTCGAAAATGCGTAGTTTCACTAGTGTGCACGGCAATAAAGTCCATCAAGTGTTCCCAAACCGATCCAACCGGAAACAATATAGGGTTTTGGGTTTCACCCTTATAGCTGTACTCCCTGCAGGAGGTTCGCGCCAATAATATACATCGATTAAGAAAACGCCCTTGATCTGCGACCAGCAACTCTTCGAAATGTTCAAAGAAATATGAGCAATCCGCCGACCTAAATACCGCTACTAATATTTCATCTACCCAATAGCGTTCTATCTTGGAGTTTTCAAGTGTTTCCTCTATTAACCTAGTTACCTTCTCGGCGTCATCGGTCAAAAAATCCTCCACCCATAACCTAAACGCTCTTCGTAGCGCAGGCTTGTTTCCAAGCGTTGCAAACAAATGTTCTGCGTCCTTGGATGTTTTTTGAAGCTTTGAGATGTAACTGACCAAAGCCCAATCTTCCAGAACATCATGTGACGGTGAAAATTCATAGGCCACTTTGTTCTGGTAAATGACATGATCCCTGACCAAAGCTTCAATCGCCTCTTCGGATACTTCATCATCCGGTTCAATGAATAGCGTCATAGCCAGTGCCCTTTCAACCGCAATATGGGAAAATGCCCTGCCCCGCTTCCTAGCCAAACCGTTTCGTACGGTAGTAACATCTTCTATAATATGGTTCCATAGTTTGGATTTAAACACTGCTAATGAAATAGTCTCCGGATCTAGCTGTTCGGAGTCTATTACCTGTAGGGCAAATTCAATATACTTGGGACTGCGCATGAGTTCCTGAAAGTTTCTATACTTTAAATACGGTTTTAATTGAGGGAACCTAGTACTAACCAACTCCAATTCTACATCCGTCAAATAAGGGACTTCAACCACGCTGATGCCGTCATGGGGAATACCAAACTTTTGCCTAACTAGATTTACTGCGTAGCTACGGGAAGTGAATACTAATTTTATATCCTTGAATTCGGCTGTTAATGCTAACAACTGACTGAAGGCTCCTTCTCTTTCAGATTCCAAAAGTTTTTCCATGCTGTCAACAACAATAAGGGTGTCTCTCAAAAGGGAAATGGAGGATAATACATCCCTAATTCCATGTCGTATGGAAAGTTTGCTCAAAACATGGCTAATATTGGTCTCATCCAATTGATCTGCCTTAAAAACAAATTGCTTGCTGGATGTTGAACTTAGTAACTCCTTCATTAGAGCGGATTTTCCTGTACCGGCCCCGCCCGTAATTATAGTGATACGATGGTCCTGAATTGCTTTTGCCAACTCATTCTTTATTGCTGACCGGTTGAGATGAAATCCCTTGATATGGTTTTTAAATGGAGCCAATAAAATAGTGCTCTCCTCCTCCAGTAGGGTCAAGGCTTTGTAAGTGTCATCTAACTTGGATGTATTGAAATATCGGAATTCATCGAAAGTTCTCGCAGTCTCCAAATCAATACTACCACCAGTATTATTGTAATAGGCAACCTTGGCCAAAAGGTTGTTCCAAATTTCCATAGGGGATAAAGTACATTCGTCCGATTTACTCAATCCTATGAGGTTCAACATATGCACCTGATCGACGCTATCTTCTACTCCTAAGTCAAGTTCCGCTAAAGCGAAACACCTAAGAAACTTCCATATTCGATTTCGGTCGGGTTTTTTACCATCGTTAGCCTTGGTGACCATTTCTACAAGCATTTCAAGATATTTCTCCTTAATCTTGATCCCTTTTACCTCTAAATAAAAATCTTTATCATCTTTATGCGTTGCTGCCCAATTCAACAGAACGACCACCTGATTCTTATCCGTACTCGTTAGATTGGACTTTACCAAGAGAAGTTTGTCGGTTTCTGGATTGAAGCCGTCAGCATTGTTAAAATCCAACCAGAATTCCTTTACAACTTTTGCGAATTTTTCATTTCCAGCACTAAGGGCCATATTATATTTTGCCTGTACCAGAATTTTTTTATCTATGCCGAGCTCAGAACGAAATTTGATAAGCACGTCATCCGTATGAAACCCATATCGTTTAGTCTGAAATGCAATCTCCATAATTGTTCCCGTAAGCACCAAAGGGGCCTGCAACCGTAGCATCATGGCCGTAAGGTATACGGTTTGGATGTGGTGCTCATAGGTAGTACCACCACCACCCATGGCAAAAACGTTTCCTTTTGTACTCATTCTAATTCCCTTATAATTTTCTAAAATGTTTTTTTAGCAGCCGCATTACTTCCTTAAAATCTGGTAAATCATCCATTAGCTTTATTAGATGGGTAAGGCTTCTGACCACCCGATCCATTTTCCAGACAATTAAAGTATCTCCCTCTCTTAATCTTGGTAGTAATTCATCAAGACCTTTTCTCTCGGCCTTTACTCCTGAAACTATATCTGAGAAAATATTCTTACGGAGAACCTTCACTTTTAATAGAGCATCAACTTGTAAATCCAATTTTTGTGTTTTGGAACTAACTCTTACATATCCAAAATACATCTTGGGCATTTAAAGGTTAAAAGTGTAAACTAATTAAAGATACGGGAAAAATAAACTATGTTTATTCTGAGCATCAAAAAGTACTTGACTTTTATTATTGTAGATCATATGGTCATTTAAATATATTTATGTAGTTCCGTAAAAGGTTAATTAACGAAACTATTAAAAAGGACCAAGAATGGGACACTTAGATAAAAGAATATCAGTAGTCTCAATACGGACCCATAAATAGGCCGTTTTATAGGACTAATACATCCTTTGTAAAATTCATAAAAGTTGGATAAAATTGTCAGCTTTATATTCCTATTCTGGTCAATGGCCATTTTCGCTCACTGTAGCCAATAAAAAACTAAATTGCCTCGACCAAAATCCGACTAGAAATAGAATTACTCAAAACTTGTTCTGAGTGGTCACCATATGAAATGGTCATGCTCTTATCAAAAGATTCGATTTGGTGAATTAATATTTCACTGCCCAAGTGTATTTCTTTCTTATTCAAAAAAAGAAGAAAATCCGTTGAACTATCCCGTAGTGCCTTTAACTCAACCTTGGTACCTACTGAACACTCCGCCAGTGTTTTATAATTCCTTTTTACAATTTCCCCTTCTTTATTTGGAATAGGCGAACCATGTGGGTCAATGTTGGGAAACCCTAACAGTTCGTCCATTCTGTCGAATAGATTTTCGGTTTTTATATGTTCCAATTCTTCGGCAATATCATGGACCTCTTCCCAACCGAACCCCATAATTTGAGACAAAAACATTTCTGACAATCTGTGCTTTCTAATCACCAACACCGCATTCTTTCTTCCCTCATTGGTCAGTTTTATCGGTTTATACTTTTCATATTTGACCCAGCCGTTCTGGTGCATTTTCTTTACCATATTGTTGACCGTTGGCTTACTTAATTCCAAGTTGCGTCCCAGTTCCGACAAGGATATCTCTTCATTTTTGAGATGAAGATGATACAACGCCTTTAGATAATTTTCTTTTGCTTTCGTCGCCATTGACAAATAATTTTTAACAAAGATAAAATTATTTGTCAGTAAAATTGTTAGAGATATCTAACTTATATATATTTGCATGTCTAACATTTATAGCAAATTAATAATGACCATAAAGAATATTGTAGTATATACAATTTTATCAAGCCTACTGGTATTGTCATCTTGTGAAAAGTTTGAGCCACAGGCCCCGCTTGAAGAAGAACTTTTGGATGGTCCTATCGCAGGATTGACCACTGCCCAATCTGCACAGTTTTTGGCAGGAGATATAGCGTTCAATGATGACATATTCACTTCTCAAACCGGACTGGGACCTGTATTTGTAGCTACGAGCTGTGGCAGTTGCCATGCGGGGGATGGCAAGGGAACGCCCTTTACCACACTCACCCGTTTTGGCCAGACCGATGGTACTGGCAATCAATTTTTACATTTGGGTGGCCCGCAATTACAAAATAGGGCGATACCGGGATACACTCCGGAAACCATTCCGTCTGGAGCCACTTTTTCAAAATTTACACCTCCCGCCATTACCGGACTTGGATTTTTGCAATATGTTACGGATGAGACTATTTTGGCCTTGGCAGATCCTGAGGACCTGGACGGGGACGGCATTTCGGGAAGACCGAACTGGATGGCCCTTGCCGACTATCTTATTCCCGCTGCCAACGCTATTTCACAAGAAGGGGACTACATTCACAGGTTTGGTAAAAAAGCCGCAGCCTATGATTTGCTCCACCAAACGGTTCTTGCGTACAATCAAGATATGGGAATCACTTCTACTTTCGAGCCAATCGATGTCTATACGGGATTGAGTATTGACCCTGAAGTCTCTGATAAAATAGTTAGGGACGTTGTAGCTTATATCAATACACTAAAGGCACCGATACAACGGGATAAAGAAGAGGCCCGGATATTGAACGGTAAATCTATTTTCTCCCAAATCAACTGTGCTTCTTGCCATATTCCGGAACTGACAACGGGTAATTCCCCGATCGAAGCACTTTCGAACAAGACATTTTCCCCATATACGGATCTATTGTTGCACGATATGGGCCCTGGGCTTGATGATGGCTATACGGAAGGAAGCGCATTAACATCGGAATGGCGTACACCACCACTTTGGGGACTTGGGCTCTCGCCCACCACCCAAGGCGGGCAGTATTTTTTATTACATGATGGCAGGGCAAAAAGTATTGAGGAAGCTATTTTACTGCATGGAGGGGAAGCCGACAATAGTAAAAATGAGTTTCTGGACCTAAGCCGATCCGAAAAAGAAGATTTGATCAAATTCTTGGAATCGTTATAAACTATGGAGAGAAATGAATTTATAAAAACGTGTGGCTATGCCTGTATCGGTGCTTCTTCTATAGGGATGTTGCTTCAAAGTTGTGTTTCCAACAAAAGTATAACGGCCAACATTGAAAACGAAAACTTGGTGGTACCCATTTCCGATTTTTTGAAAGATGAAGCCTACCTAAAATATATTATTGTTAGAAATAATAATTTACGGTTCCCTATTTATGTCTTTCGTTTTTCGGAAAATGAATATACGGCCCTATACCTGCAATGTACCCACCAGGGAAATGAATTGAATGCCTATGGTGATAAGCTGGTATGCCCGGCGCACGGAAGCGAATTCAACAACAAAGGCATGGTGACCAATGGTCCTGCGACGGACCCGTTAAGGTCATTTCCGATCCAAATTTCCAATCCGAACATTCTTATTTCATTAAAAAAAGCATGAAACTAATAATTACAATATCGTTACAGCTTCTATCAGTGTTGTCATATGCACAAATAGATACTACACTTTTCAAAAGAACAAAAATAGATACAACAAAACAGCATTTGAACATGGATGCGGCTTATGGCCGTCCTTTTTTGAGCTATGGAAAAATGCCCGTTTCAGTGGGGGGGTATGCGGAGGTAAATTGGCAACGTTTGGGCACCGATGGCGTCTCGGAAGGGCACCAATTTCAAATGAGAAGAATGACCCTGTTCGTCGCTTCCTCAATTGGTAATAAAATAAAATTTTTAAGTGAATTGGAATTTGAGGAAGGGGGTAAGGAAATAGCCATTGAATTTGCTTCCTTGGATGTAGAATTTCACCCATTGCTGAATTTGAGAGGCGGGATCATCATGAACCCTATCGGAGCTTTCAATCAAAATCACGATGGCCCCAAATGGGAGTTTACGGACCGGCCGATCTCAGCAACCCAATTGCTTCCAGCTACCTGGAGCAATGCCGGTTTTGGCCTTTTCGGAAAAATGTACCAAAATGACTGGATGTTCGGTTACGAATTCTATTTGTCCGGAGGGTTCGATGGTTCCATAATAGATAATTCCGAAAACAAAACTTTTTTGCCAGCTTCCAAATCCAACATTGAACGCTTTGAGGAGTCGGCAAGTGGAACGCCGCTGAGCACGGCAAAAATAGCGGTGAGACATACCAAATTTGGAGAATTGGGCCTATCCTATATGGGGGGTATTTACAATAATTTCGAGGATGATGGCATTGTTTTGGATGAAAAAAGACGACTGAACGTATATGCTATAGATTACAATACAACATTGCCAAAACTGAACACTTTTATAACTGGGGAATGGGCCTGGGTAAATGTGGATGTGCCAGAAACTTTTACCCAACAATTTGGAAACAGACAACACGGTGGATTTTTGGACGTAGTGCAACCTATTTTAAAGCGCGAAATATTTGATTGGGAAAAGGCAACATTAAATTTTGCCTGTAGGTTCGAGTATGTTGATTGGAACGTAGGTACTTTCAAAGAAACGGGAGATAACATGGGCGAAGCCCTTTGGAGTATTATACCTGCTATTAGTTTCAGACCTTCCCCACAAACAGTCTTTCGTTTAAATTACCGTATACAGAGACAAAAGGATATACTTGATAATGACCCGGCTAAAACTGCGGGATTTAGTTTTGGTATTTCTTCCTATTTTTGATTGAAGGTGGTTATTTGGGTCACTAAAAATGAAAAAAGCATCTACGTCTAAGCTTGATAAGGGATAACGCTTGCGATCGGTCTTGATGAAAATATGTTCAGTGCTGGCCAAACCAATAATTAAACAAAACGAGTGTTTTTTGGAATCCTACCCATACTTCAAACCAGTTTCGTAAAACGGCCGTTTTATCTATCGAAATCTGAAAAATAACGTCCACTGTAGCACCAAAAACCGCAAAATTTTAATGATTGGAGTTGTTGAGTTTAGGAGGGCCATCTAGAAAATCCTTTAATCTTTTTTCAATTGCTTCTTCATGTGAAATTGTATTTCCTGCCTATGCTTCTGACATCGTTGCCATACCTGTTGGGAAACCGGCCTATTAAGCCAAGGAATGAATATGAACGAAGATCAGACCGGAATTCAATTGTTTTGCCGATCCCATGGCATAATCCATTGCATTACTTAAGATATGGCTAAAACCTACCAATATCAAAATCGTTTTTACTTGCACTATATTTATTTTATGTGATTATCAATAATTATAATAATTTTTTTAGTGAAAAAGGAGATAAAAAAAGTAAAAAATAGCCTCATAAAAGAATAGGGCAAGTACAACAATGAAGATTGTTACTATAGCCAGAATACCAAGTATTTTATCTTTTTTGGTTATGGTATTTACCATAGGTTTTTCATTTTTTTTCTTTTCTCTTCTCTTTCTACGATTTTGCGACATCATTTTTATTTCCATTTCATCTTCTGCAATCTTACCGCATTTAAAATGGCCAACAAAGCAACCCCCACATCAGCAAAAACAGCTTCCCACATCGTGGCCATTCCCAACACTCCCAGTGCCATTACCATCACTTTTACACCAAAGGCAAGACCAATGTTCTGCCAAACGACTTGTCTTGTCGAGCGCCCTATTTTGATGGCTCTTGCAATCTTTGAAGGCTGGTCTGTCTGAATAATGACATCTGCCGTCTCGATGGCGACATCACTGCCCAAACCACCCATTGCAATACCCACATCACTTGCCGCCAAGACGGGCGCATCGTTGATACCATCGCCTATAAAGGCGACTTTGGTATCGGATTGCTTCTTTAACGTTTCGACCTCGTTCAGCTTATCTTCCGGTAAAAGACCGCCTTTTGCCCAATCGATTTTTAATTCTTTTGCGACCTGTTGGGTTATGGAATCCTTGTCACCCGAAAGCATAATAATCTTGGAAATACCTGATTCCCTAATTTGCTTTATGGCCTGATGCGCATCTTCCTTTAGTTCATCGGCAATGGTCACGTATCCTGCAAATTTCCCATCAATGGCGACCATGACGATAGACTCAACAATGCTTTCGGTTTCAGAAGGGACATCAATGCCATTGGAAGTCATCAATGCCATATTCCCCACTACAATGGTTTTCCCGTTAACCGTTCCTTTCAATCCTTTTCCTGCAATTTCCGATACCTCCACGGCCTTGTATTCTAATCCTTCTACCTTATAATCAAGTATCGCCTTGGCAATGGGATGGGTGGATTGTTTTTCCATTGCCATCAGGTATTTCATAAATTCAGCTTCCGTAAAAGTGGTGCTATTTATGACTTCCTTGATTTTAAAGACTCCTTGGGTAATGGTGCCTGTCTTGTCCATTACTATGGTATTCACTTTGGTCATTGCATCGAGGAAGGAGGCACCTTTGAACAGGATTCCATTTCGGGAAGCTGCACCGAGACCACCGAAATAACCGAGAGGAATTGAAATTACCAGTGCACATGGACACGAAATCACAAGAAATATCAAAGCGCGGTACAACCAGTCCCTAAATTCATATACGTCAACGAGGAAATAGGGCAGGAACGTTAGGGCAATAGCAAGAAAGACAACAATGGGCGTATAAACACGAGCGAACTTCCTGATGAACAATTCCGTTTTGGACTTTCGGGCCGTGGCATTTTGAACCATATCGAGGATTCGAGCGATGGAACTATCCTTGAATTCCTTGGTGGTTTCGATTTCAATAACGCCATCCAGATTGACGCTTCCTGCAAATACTTTTTCGCCCTTTGCAATCGTATCAGGTTTGCTTTCGCCAGTTAATGCCGCTGTATTGAACGAGCCTTTTTCGGAAAGCAAAATACCATCCAAAGGGATTTTTTCGCCCACACGGACTTGCACTTTCTCGCCAATGGCGACGGTTTCGGGATTTACAGAAACATAATTGTTGTTCCTATAGACCAAGGCTTCATTCGGTCTTACATCCAGTAGAGCCTTGATGCTTCCCTTGGCTCTTTTAACGGCAGCACTTTGAAACAATTCGCCGACCGCATAAAATAACATTACTGCTACACCTTCGGGATATTGGCCAATGGCGAATGCACCAAGGGTGGCAATGGACATTAACAGGAATTCGGTAAAGAAATCGCCTTTTTTAATGCTGTTCCAGCCTTCCATTATTACTGGAAAACCAACAGGGAGGTATGCAACAACGTACCATAATATCCTTATCCTACCCTCAAAATGCGGAAATGTCCCTAAATAATCAAAAAGTATGGCCGCCATCAACATTATGAAACTGACAACTGCAGGGATGTAGGGTCTGATATTTATCTTGCTGGTGGGTTCTACCTGCGGAATTTCCATAGTTTCACAGCACCCGTTTTCAAGATTCTGGGTAGAACAATTTATTTTCTCGCCGTTTATTTTTGATTTCCTGTTTTTCATTTTTTATTCTTTACCGACATCCTAGAATACGTGGTTGTCGTTCGCTTTTATATAACAAATACTTGGATCGTTGGCGCCTTTATTCTTCTACCCACTTTTTTGCAGTTTCTTTATCTTCCAAATCAAAATATTTGATCTTGGCGTTCGTAAAGGGTTTCATAAACTGCGTTATCCACTCCTGCCATTTTTTGTTGCCCACCATCGCTATTTTTTCATAATCCCTGGCGTGGGCCGTGTCCATTTTTAGGTCTTCCCATAATCCGGGAAGATCCCAGCCCGTAAAATTTTCCATTTCAAAATACCAACGAACCTTCATTCCCCTGTCCAATATGGCATGGATAAGCGGATGGATTTTTTCGATATCTTCTTTTCCCAATTTCCCCGAAGCATTTGTTTCAATAATATTTTTATCTTTTAATTCGATTATCTGTAACATTTTATATAGTTTTTAATTAATTATTATCCCTTTAGATCGTAAATCCATTCCTTAGCTTTTTTTCGGTGTAATTTTTTTTTCAGGATTAGTTTCTTGACAATTTGAGCCCCTTATATTTAACTCTTGGTTCAAGGGAATCAAGGTCGGTTTAAAATCTTCAAACATTCAGTCTATCTTGTTCAGTTATTTTTATCAACGCCATGGCTAAATTTTATTTCTTGCCATTTTCCCTTTTACAATTCCACGTTCCATAACTTCTTCCTTGGCAAATTGGTTCGTTTTATGGTATTCTCTAGTATATTTTATAGGCTATGGCATAAGGTTATCATCAAGTACGTTGAACATTTTTCTCTGTCCATAAAGATTCGTTTCTCATTTTTGATAATTTCCGCAAACATTTTTTACATATTCCTCTTAACACCAGATTAACGCCTTGCGTTTGGTACTGGGCAGGTAAACAATCTTCTGGCATTCTGCTGGGCAAACAGGTGGTCTCCAAACATTGTGTGCAATGAAAATGCAGATGCAGGTCTTTTTTGCCGGCGTCTTCAGAAATCGCATATTTTGCCACTCCCGTCCCATCATTGATCTGATGGATCAACCCTTTATCCTCAAAAATCTTGAGATTGCGATAAAAGGTCGTTCTGTTTGCTGTTTTATTGGTTTCGCTCTTTTGAACAAAAGCCTTTTTCAAATCGGAAAAGGACACGGCACTTTGTTTCCTTTTCAGGAACTTGTATATCTTCGACCTCATTTGAGTGGGACGAATACCGTGATACGATAATATTTTTTCCGTTTTGGTCATTTTAACCTTGATTCAAAAGGAACCATTTTCATTAAATTTATTTTTTATAGGCCAAAAGCCTTAACGCATTAAAAACCACAAGCAACGTTGAGCCTTCGTGGATGACCACTGCAATACCGATATTGGCAAGCCCAAAAATGGTCGATGGTATGAGCAGGGCAACAATACCGAGACTGACCCAAAGGTTTTGCTTGATAATGGACTTTGCCTTCCTGCTCAAACCTATGGCAAAGGGCAGGGTTTCCAATTTATCGGCCATTAGGGCAATGTCCGCAGTTTCCAAGGCCACATCACTGCCCGCTGCACCCATTGCGATACCAACGGTGCTGTTCGCCATTGCAGGGGCATCGTTCACACCGTCGCCTACCATTGCGACCTTGCTTTCCTGTTCTTTTAATTTTTTAATGGCATCTACCTTTTCCTCCGGTAACAAGCTTCCCCAGGCATCGGTCAATCCAATTTCTTTAGCAACGGCATCGGCCACTTTTTGATTATCCCCTGTCAACATTATCATCCGCTTGATGCCGATTTCCTTTAGTTTTTTCAGAGTTTCCTTGGCCGCTTCCCGTGGGGTGTCCATCAGGGCAATGATACCAATATATTCTTTGTTCCTTCTTATGAGCATCGTGGTATTTCCGCCCCCTTCAAGTTCCCTTACCTTGGTGGATATTTCTTCGGATGGTTTTGCATCATCGAGGTCTTCGTACAGGTCAAGGTTTCCAATATAGATTTTATCCTTGCCCAAGGAAGCTTTGATACCTTTTCCGAGAACCGCTTCCAAATCGGACGCATCGGTAATAGCAGTACCTTTCAGACGCTCTCTCCCATCCCTTACGACGGCTTTGGCCAAAGGGTGGTCGCTCAAATTTTCAACGGCAACGGCTATCTTTAACAGTTCATTTTCTTCAATATCCCCCAATGGTACCACCTCGGTAAGTTTGGGCTTGCCTTCGGTTAGTGTTCCCGTTTTATCAAAAGCCAAAGCCGTAATGACCCCCAGATCCTCAAGCGGTCGCCCACCTTTGATAAGTACACCGCCCCTTGCCGCCCGTGCCACACCGCTCAATACGGCACTTGGTGTTGAAATGGCCAGTGCACAGGGACTAGCAGCCACCAATACCGCCATAGCACGATAAAAACTGGCACTAAAAGGTTCGTCAATGACCAGAAAGGCAAAGAGCAGGATAACCACAAGTACAAGTACGGAAGGCACAAAGTATTTTTCGAACTTATCGGTCAACAGCTGTGTGGGGGACTTCTGGGTCTGTGCCTCGTTGACCAGTTTGACCAATCGGGACAGGGTAGAGTCTTTGGCTTCTTTGATTACCTTTATTTCCAACGTGCTATTACCGTTGATAGTTCCAGCGAATACGCGATTTTCATCCTTAATATCATCGTCTGCCGAATAGTCCCTGCCCGTATCTTCCACGGGAATTTTGTCCACGGGTACACTTTCCCCGGTAATAGGTGCCTGGTTGACGCTGCTTTTTCCGTTGACCACAACACCATCTGCGGATATCTTGCTGTTGGGCTTGACCACTATAACATCACCAATGCGCAATTTTTCAATCCCGATTTCCTCGGTCTTGCCATCTTTTTTAAGCAAGGCCGTTTTTGGTGCAAGATCCGCAAGAGCGGCAATGCTCTTTCTTGCCTTGTTCATTGCGTAATGTTCCAAGGCGTGCCCAAGGCTAAATAGGAACAACAACAGTGCACCTTCCGCCCATTCGCCAAGAACGGCGGCGCCAATGGCGGCGACCAGCATTAAAAAATCAATTTCAAAACCACCTTTGGCGACGGTCTGTACTGCTTCCTTGGCCGTAAAAAAACCACCAAAGAAATAAGCGCCTATATACAGGCTAAGACTGACCCAGTCCGGGATGGATTCTACGTAGGAAAGCCCGAAGCCAATCCCGAGAAGTACCCCGCAGATAATTGAAAAAATAAGTTCGGTATTTTTGCCTAAAATCCCACCGTGGGCATGTTCCTCTCCGTCCTCGTGTGTCTCGCCCTCCTTGTGCTCGTGGCTTTCTGAGGATGTTCCTTCCTTTTCCAGTCCTTCTTCTTCTTCTAGAAATAAACGCTCCATTGGTTTTTTGCTGAATTCTTTCATAACCATCGATTCCTCAATAATGGTAAGGTCCTTTTTCCTGAGCCGTTTTTCTATTGCGGCAAATCCGGTTATACCCTTGTCGAATTCAACGCGTACAACACCGGTACCGGCTACCGAAGCTTCTAAGACCCCCTCAATGGACCGTAGGCTTTTTTCGATGCTACGGGCATGTCTGGCATGACGTATTCCTTCCACCTGGAGCAATTTATGTCCATATTTATCGGTTATTCCGGCACCAGTTTTTTTTGCTAAGGATTGGATTCGATCTATGGATATGACATCAGGGTCGTAGTGAAAACAGAGTTGTGGCACATCGTTTTTCCTTTTGTCCGAAACGTGCACTTTTTCGATGCCCTCTTTAGCCTGTAGTTCATGAATAAGCCTTTTAACACAAGTATCTTTTTCGTTTGGAACCTGCGGAAGGACAACCGGGATTTTTATTTGTAGTTTTTTCATTAGACTGATGTTTTAAAGTATATAGTACTTGTTAGGTTTCATTTTAAAAGGGAAGTCCACGTCACCTATCATCTCTTTTAATTTTATTTCTATAGTCTGGGCCTGATCGATCATTGGTGTATCCATTGGGTCGTTTTCAAATGGACCCTGCATTAAAATTGACGTTTTCTTAATCGCTATAAAGATTATTGGGATAGCAATGGTAAGACCAATTTCTAGCGAGAGGTCATTATCGGATAGGCCAAAAGGAAGCATTGTAGCAAAAACATATATGATCAAATGGATCAATAGGCTATGTGCCTTGGGGAAATCCGTGTTTTTGATTCTTTCAAATCTTACATAGCTGGCTACATTTGACGAAAATGGAAGATTCCTTAGATATTCGCCCAAAGCATAGCACCATACGAATTGGCGTTTTGTCATTTCCTTTACATTATATACATATTGCACATCCGACCTATCATAAAGTGAAATGGTCTGCCATATCAAGGTTCGGGAATCATTAACAATAGCGCCCCATATAATGCGGGCTTCCCACCAGCGTTCATAGGCCTGATTTGTCCGAAAACCCAATAACTGGGCGACAAAGTTGCCAAAATACCCGATGCCAATTAATATCCCTAATAAAACTGCCAGCCCCAAACATGGTAATAACAGTAGTACTGTTTGTAGGTCCATTTTTTTTGTGCTATAAAATTTTTATCTATTCCAATTTCAATACCATCTGTGCAAACCGTATTTCTATTGCTTTGTCCAATCCCGGTATTATTTCCTCCAAACCTGTTTCTACCGCTAAAAGCTCCCCCATGGCACTTAACAAACAGGAAAATCTTTGCCCTTCCTCCAGGTGGGTCAGGGTAGTCCTAAGAATTACCTGAAATGAATTATCTTGAAAGGATACGGTGACCGGCCAATTGAAATCGATCGGGTCGTGGCGTGAGGATAAAAAATCCTCTGTAGGGATGTTGCCCGTGAAATAGACCATTAAAGGATCCTCGGCCTCTTTTAAAACTGCATTAACTTCCGGGATTTTCATTTGTAACGTTCTCAGGTCCAAAGACCCTACTATTTGCTTATCGGTATAATTTAATAGTACGGATAATTCGGTGCTTTCGGCATTGACCGGTTCTTTGCCAACCTCCGTAGATAACATTAGATGTCCCTTTTTGGTCATATATATTGTCTGGGCCCCTAGTCCAAGGACATTGATAAAAAGGATAACTAATGCCAGCTGTATTTTTCCCATGGTTACAGGTTTAGACACGGTTACCGCAACTTGGGCAAAATTTAGCATCCAGCGGTATGCTCTCCTTGCAACTATTGCATTTTCCCTTTCCCAAGGCCGAGCCGCATTTTTGACAGAAAAGTGCGTTTTGTTCATTATCTACGCCACATTTTGGGCACCGGATTAACACCTTCGACCCTGAATGACCATCCCGGTAACCGTAATCGTGCTTTCGACCATGCTTGGTGGAATGATGTCCACCTCTTCCCATTCCCCTGAGTAAATGTTTTAAAAATCCCATATTTTCTAATTTAAAAGTGAATCTATATTATCCAGTGCCTCGAACATATCCAGTGCATCCCACAGAAATACCAATCGTCCGTCATACTATTTTTATTTTACGTTAATAATTCAGTCCTTATCCAATTTTTCTATCCATTCTTTAGCGCAGTCCTTGTCTTCGGGCTTAAAAAATTTTATGTGGGCCCTGGAAAAAGGAAGCAGCACCTCTGTAAATAGTTCCTGCCATTTAACGTTTCCCACCAAGGCAACCCGCTTCAAATGCTTTTCATTGGGGAGGTCCAATTCAATCCCCTTCCAATGGACACTTGCCGTCCAACCTTCAAAATTTTGCATTTCGATGTACCAGGAAACTTCTTGATACACCTTTAGATGATTTGTTAAAACGGGGGTCAAGTTTTCGTAATCCTTGGCATCCAGCTTATTTTGTGCTACCATATATACCGTAGCTTCTTTTTCAAAGATTTTTACCATAGCTCTATATTTATAATCGATAATCGTATTTTAAAACCTGACGCTTAATCCAAGTTGCCGCTGCATTTTTCGCAGATGCCCTTTACCACTAGGTTGACATCTTCCGTGATATAACCTTCGGGCAAGTTGATGTGGGGAATTTTATGGGCTGTCAGGCACACTGTCTCCTCGCATCTGTTGCAATGAAAATGCAAGTGGAGGTCGTTGCCGACCTCGCACTCACAATTCTCTTCGCAAAGGGCGTATTTTATAACTCCTGTCCCATCCTCGATCTGATGCACCATACCTTTTTCTTCAAACGCTTTCATAGTCCTAAATAGGGTACTTCTTTCACTGACCTTAAAATCCTTTTCCAAATCGCCAAGACTTATGGCCGCCTCTAATTCTGCTAAACGCTTATAAGTCATAAGGCGCATAGCCGTAGGCCGTATCCCTTTGCTTTCAAGTAGTTGGACTATTTTTTCCATTTGTGATAAAGTGTTTTATAGGTCGTACCGTTTTAAGGAATCTCCAGTTTTAATCTGAAAGGCATCCTCGATATTTGCTATATAGATAATGCCGTCTCCAGGTTCTTCCGTTTTGCCATTTTTTAAAATTATTTCAATGGCAGCTTGGGCTTCCTCATTTTGACAGACCAATTCCAGCTTAACTACAGGACTATCGGTAATACGAAAATCCAACGAAGGTCTTGCACCTTTTGCCTTGAATGCGCCAGTGCCTTCTGCTTGTGAAAGGGTCATACTTTCAAATCCATTATCTGATAACGCTTCAATGACTCTTTGGATTCGGTTCGGTTTTACAAATGCTTTTATTTCTTTCATCTTAAAAATATTTTTATGTTTTAATCGATTTTGAACCGAGCCTGTTTTCTAATTTTTAACTAACTAATTAAGACGATAAACAAACTCGGAATCAAAATCTTTGATTGTTATTGAATTAATGTCCGTGTTCCAGTTCGCCCTTGACCATTTCCGAAGACAGGTTATAAGCTCCATTTATCACGACTTTGGCATCCTTTGAAACTTCGGCAGGTAGATTGACTTCAACAAAGCCCAAATCGGTAATACCGACCGTTACGGGTATCATTTTGAATTTCATTTTGCCCGCTTCCATTTCTTCATCTTCATCCAAAATGAAAATGAAGGATTGCTCGCCTTCTTTTATAATGGCAGCTTCCGGTACGGCAAAACCCTTTTTCTCGCCCTGCACTATGCGTCCTTCCACATACATACCCGGCAATAGGTTTTTATCCTTGTTTTCAATGTCCGCCAGAACTTCCAAAGCTTTTGGGTCTGTATTGAAGGTTTTACCAACAGACCGAACGGTTGCTTTAAGCAGTTCATCTGGACGAGAGGCCGTGGAAAAATATATCTGTTGCCCTTGCTTGATTTGCTTTATGTCCTTCTCATATACTTTGAAGTTGACATAAATTTTTGAGTTGTCGCTTATCGAGAACATTTTGGATTGTTGTGCCACGTAATCGCCAAGGCTAATCATTACTTCATCCACATACCCACTTATAGGCGAGGTAATGGGAACAGCGGAATATATCTGTCCTTCCGCCACTTTGTCCGGATCAATGCCCAACAGTCTTAATTGGGACCGCAAACCATTGACGCTGGATGTTGTGGAACGAAATTTTGACTGCGCCATCTGAAATTCCTTGCCAGAAGAAACACCTTTATCATAAAGGGTCTGCTTGCGTTCAAAATCCTGTTTCAAAAAGACCAGTTCGTCATTTTTTTCCTGATAATCCTGTTGCATTGCAATGATATCTGGGTGTTCTATATATGCCAACACCTGACCTTTCTTTACGTTATCTCCAGGGATTACTTTTATGGAACTCACATTTCCACCAACAAACGGGCTTATGTTCGCCTTGTCCTGTGGGAAAAGCTCAAGCATTCCTGTTACCTTAATGTTGTTTCCTAAATTACGTTCCTCCAAAGGTTTCATTTCCAAACCTATGGTTTCGGCCTGTTGCTTTGTAAGTTCGACAACGCCTTCTTCCTCGCTGTGACCACCTTCTTCCTCTCCTTCATCATGGCCTTCTTCGCCGTGTGCATCTACTCCAACTTCATTGGTTTTTGATACGCCTTCAGCTTCGTTATGCCCAAGTTCAGATTTTGGGGCATCGTTACAACTCATAAACATAAGTGTAAATAATACTGTACTTACTAATAGTATATTTTTCATTTCTCTTTTTTTAAGGTTATAAATTGCCCAATTGATATTGTAGCTCAATGGCTTGTTGGTTATACTGATTTATAAATTGTAAATGACTCTGCTTTATCCGAATGGCACTGTTCAGGATCGTGATATAATTCACATAATCTATTTCGCCTTCTTTTGAAGCAAGTTCAGCTGTCGATATCTGTTCTTCGGCCAATAGTAAAGCTCCTTCTTGATAATAATCAAGCGTCTTTTGGGTCTTTTCTAAAGATTTTAAAAGTTGGGAAACCCTACTTTCAGTTATGGCCTTCTGTTCCAAATACTGGTTTTCGGCCGCGTACGCATCTGCCTTGGCGGCTTTAACCCTTGATTTTTGAGGAAAGAACCAAAGCGGAATGCTGATTCCAGCCTGATATGCATTGAACCCAGAAAAATCATTGTACTTGAGCTTGTCATAACTCAAGCTGAACTTGGGCAGGAACTGTGATTTTTCAACACCAATGTTCGCCTTGCTCACTTTGGCATTTTGCATTGAATATTGTAATAGCGGGTTTTCACCTACCGATGTCGAGTCCATCACGGACATAAAGCTCATTGTTTGATAAGGCAATCCTACTGTTTCGATTTCTTGGTCGATACCCAGATATTGCTTTAGCGCACGCTTGGCAATCTCTATATCATCATAAGCCTGTTGTCGCAACACCTGTATCTGTTGATATTCAGAAGATGCCGCAATAAATTCCAGTTTTCCAGTTTCTCCCGTATCAAAACGTAGTTCTGCCGCCGTCCTGAAGTCACTGTAAACGCTGTCCAATTGTTCCGCAAAGCGTAACTGTGCCTTGTTATAATTAATTTGTTCATAGGCCTGCATCACATTACGAATCAACTGTTGCTCGTTTAGTGCATAGAACTTTTCGCCCAATTGAACTCGTTCCTTATAAAACTTGGATTTTGAAAAACCTGAAAGCAAATCAATATTGCCCTGTTGTACGCCATAGGTACGCAATATTCCTTGTTGCACTCCTTGGTCTTCTCTACCGGTATATAAAGAGGTGCTTCCCAAATCAAAACTTGTTCCTTTCATCGCCTGTTCTCTTTCGATTAAAGCTTGACTTTCCTTTAGGGAAGGATAATTTTCCTTGGCCATAGATATGGCTTCTTCCAAAGTAATTGTTTGAGCCATCTGGCTATTCTGCGCAGTAGCGGAATTTGAGGTCAAAAAGCCTCCCAAACTCAATAATATAATAATAACCGTTGCGCCTTTCTTAATGTAACTTGCGTCACCACCATTATCCTTCTTTTCTTTTCGGGATTCAAGCCAATAGTATAATACGGGGAGAACCACAAGCGTTAAAAACGTCGCTGTAAGTAATCCACCAATAACCACCGTTGCCAAAGGCCGTTGCACTTCCGCACCACCCGAGGTAGAAATCGCCATTGGGATAAAGCCCATAATGGCCGCCGTTGCCGTAAGCAAAATGGGACGTAAACGTTCGTGTGTTGCCTCGTATATCCGTTTTTTTAAGTCTGTCATTCCACTTTCTTTTAGTTCATTGAATTTGTTTATCAGTACCAGTCCGTTTAAAACGGCTACTCCAAAGAGCACGATAAAACCAACACCTGCCGATATACTAAAAGGCATTCCTCGTATCAATAGTGCAAAGACTCCTCCAATGGCCGCCAAAGGCACTGCCATATAAATCATTAGGGATTGTGAGAACGAACTCAAGGCAAAATAGAGCAATATGAATATTAGGAAAAGTGCAATAGGCACTACAATCATCAATCGGTCTGATGCACGTTGCAGGTTTTCGAACGAACCTCCGTAGGTTACAAAATAACCAGGTGGCAATTTTACCTGTGTTTCCAATTTTTGCTGAATTTCCTCGACCATCGATTTTACATCGCGCCCACGTACATTTACGCCCACCGAAATACGACGAGACGTGTTGTCCCTTGAAATCTGCATTGGTCCGGGTTTATAACTGATATCTGCAACCTCCTTTAAAGGCACTTGCGCTCCGTTTGGCAAATCGATATAAAGATTTTTAAGGCTGTTGATGTCCTGTCTAAATTCCTTTGCCAATCGGATAACCACATCGAACCGTTTTTCGCCCTCAAAAATCACACTCGCCTGTTCTCCAGAAAATGAAGCACTCACATAATCGTTCAACTTGTCAACAGTTACACCATATTGGGCCATTTTCGCACGATTATAAACAACAGTCATCTGCGGTAGACCGCTGGTTGCTTCAGCTCTTACATCACCAGCCCCAGGCACCGTCTGAATTATAGCCGCCATCTCCTGTACCTTTTCGGCCAGTACTTCGAGGTCTTCTCCATACAATTTGATGGCCACGTCTTCACGCACACCTGTAAGCAATTCATTAAAACGAAGTTCTACAGGTTGGGTAAACACGAAATTTACGCCGGGAACGACTGAAATTTTTTCCTGTATTTTTTCTATGAGTTCTTCTTTGCTCTCTGCTGAAGTCCATTTGCTCTTATCTTTTTCAAGAATAATATAACTATCCGCAATGTCCATAGGCATCGGGTCTGTCGGTATTTCGGCCACACCAATCCTTGAAACTACCGTCTTTACTTCTGGAAATTCATTAATTAGATTTTGAAGTTTTTTTGAAGCCTCAATAGATTCTGTAAGACTGCTCCCCGGTTTTATCAAAGCTTGGAACGCAATATCGCCCTCATCAAATTTAGGTATGAATTCGCCACCCATATTGCTGAAAATAAATCCTGCAATCAATAGCAAGGTAACCGCGCCTAAAACGACACCAGCCCTAAAGCGAAGTGCAAAATTGAGCAATGGTACATAAGCTCTGTTTAAACCGGACATTATTTTATCACTGAACCTATCAATCTTGTTTTCAAATTTGGCAAACCAACTATTCTGATTTTTAGTAGGTTTTAGGAACATTGCAGAAATCATCGGAACATACGTAAGACAAAGGATAATCGCTCCTAAAACGGCAAATCCGAACGTAAACGCCATTGGACGGAACATTTTTCCTTCAACGCCTGTTAAGAACAAAATGGGAGTAAATACAATAAGGATAATCAATTGTCCGAAAAATGCCGAATTCATCATCGTACTTGCCGATTCATACGCTATTTCATCCATTTCGGACTGGTCAATGGCGGTTGTGGTTTTTTTCATCCGTTGATGGATATGGAATACCATTCCTTCCACAATGATTACCGCACCATCCACGATGATACCAAAATCGATAGCACCCAAGGACATTAAATTCGCCCATACTCCAAATTGTTTCATCAAGATAAATGCAAAGAGTAATGATAAAGGGATTACCGAAGCTGTAATCAAGCCACCACGGAAACTTCCCAAAAGCAAGACAAGCACAAAAATCACAATCAATGAACCTTCAATAAGGTTTTTTTCAACGGTGCTTGTGGTTCTTCCAATGAGTTCACTTCGGCTTAGAAATGTATCTATGTAAACGCCTTCAGGTAAGGATTTCTGTATTTCTACAATGCGCTTCTCCACATTTTCGACTACGTTGCCAGGGCTTTCGCCTTTCAGCATTAAAATTTGTCCACCAACGGTTTCGTGTCCATCTTGGGTAAACGCACCATAACGCACTTGATTCCCATAGCCTACTTTTTCGGCGACATCCCGTATTAGAACAGGGCTTCCGTTTTGTGTGGTTACAACTGTATTTTCCAAATCTTCAATACTACGTGCCAAACCTTCTCCACGGATAAAATTAGCTTGGTGGTTTTTTTCTATATATGCACCACCAGTATTGGCATTATTTACCTTCAAAGCTTCAAAAACCTGATTCATTGTAATACCGAAACTTTTTAGTTTATCAGGGTTAATGGCCACTTCATACTGCTTTACATAACCACCAAATGCATTTACCTCGACCACTCCGGGAACTAATGCCATTTGCCGTTTTACAATCCAATCTTGGATGGTGCGAAGCTCCATGGCATCATATTTGTCTTCATAGCCCTCTTTTAATTTTAAGGTGTATTGGTAGATTTCGCCTAGCCCTGTAGTAATTGGTGCCATAAATGGGGTGCCGAAACCTTCGGGGATTTCTCCGGCAACTTCGGTCAATTTCTCTTGCACCAATTGCCGGGGAAGGTAGGTGCCTGCCTCGTCCTCAAAGACAATGGTAACCACGGACAGACCAAAACGGGACACCGAACGCAACTCGATAACGTCAGGAAGATTAGCCATTGCCAATTCTACGGGATAGGTTACAAATTGCTCAATATCTTCAGTACCCAAATTTGGGGCAACTGTAATAACTTGTACTTGATTGTTGGTAATATCGGGTACAGAACCCAGATTTATAGTGGCCATAGACCAAATGCCCGTACCCACAAGAGCCACTATAAAGAGTCCAATAATAAACTTGTTATTAATGGAAAATGAAATGATTTTGTTAATCATAGAAAAAGTATTAATTCAGTTTAAACCTCGCAATGCAATTAGATGCAATGCGTTTAAATGCGATGCTTACTTTGAAAAGCATCACGTAAGGATATAGCTATCCTTAAAAAACTGAATTATACTTTAGGGGGTTGGAAAAGCGATTCCAAATATCTAGAAGTGAAGTTTACTTTATGTAAGTTAAACTGTTTTTTCTCTTCAAACTTTAGTCGATTGGTTAAAGCCGAATTGTTGTTCGCAATAATTAATACTAAAGGGTGACAACATTGATTATGGGAATGGACTGGTGTATTCTCCTTATCTGGGTTATTATGATGCCCTTCATTTTTTGCATCATTGTCAATGTAATCTTCAACTACATATTCAAGGAAAGAGTCTCCATAAACTTTATGGTCTTGA
>Ga0208032_1000235_pt1 | contig 38479 bp, 32 predicted proteins | sample MalvirAntarct_66_FD_184254 | JGI IMG/M metagenome (GOLD analysis project Ga0208032, IMG submission 184254) | Marine viral communities from the Global Malaspina Expedition - Malaspina viral metaG Antarct_66 (SPAdes) (version 2) | ecosystem: Environmental > Aquatic > Marine > Oceanic | place: West... | reverse complement strand
TCTTGATATATAGTAATAGTAAAGGGGGAAATCGAGGAATCGCAATAGGTAAATGGGCATGTTATTTAGCAAAAGCCAAGATAATTGCATGCATCACACAAATCTAATTAAGAAATAATTACTGACGATTATTAACCAGCCACCTTGGATGTCTTAAGCTGTCTTATCTTTAAGTGCAAGGCCGCAAAGAAGAGGGTCGTAAAAGGACTCAACCAATTGAATATGGCATATACGAAATATTCGGCAACCCCAACGCCCAATACCCCTGACTGATAAGCCCCACAGGTGTTCCAAGGAATCAATACCGAAGTTACCGTTCCAGAGTCTTCTAGCGTCCTACTCAAATTTTCCGGTGCCAGACCCTTATCCTGAAAGGCTTTCTTAAACATTTTACCAGGGATAACAATAGCCAGGTATTGATCACTGGCTATAGCGTTTAGACCAATACAGCTCATTACAGTACTGGCAAACAATCCAAATACCGAACTTGCTATGGACAATAACGATTTTGTAATTCTGGCCAATGCCCCAATGCCGTCCATAATACCCCCAAATACCATAGCACAGCATATAAGCAATATGGTCCATATCATACCTTGCATACCCCCAGCGCTGAACAGATCGTTCAACTTTTCGTTTTCCGTGACTATGGCGGTATCAGTAAAAATAGCGTTGAAAATTGCCGTTACATTGGAATCCGATAGGGTTTTTAATACCTCTGTCTGAAAAAATAGGGCAAATACCCCAGCCAAGGCTACCCCTGAACCCAGTGCAATCAATGGTTTGGTTTTTAAAAGTATTAGCGCAATAACAACGCCGGGTACAATAAACAAATATGGGTTTATATTAAAGGTATCATTTATAGTAACCAAGAGCGCACTTACATCTGCGCTCCCTGAAGTCTCTATATTCAAACTTATCACAGCAAAAACCGTCAATGTTATTAAAATTGTAGGGACCGTGGTTATAGTCATGTATTTAATATGTGTAAATAGGTCTGTCCCTGCCATGGCCGGGGCCAAATTGGTAGTATCGCTCAAGGGAGACATCTTATCCCCGAAATAGGCCCCTGAAATCACAGCACCAGCTATCATGCCAGGATAAATGCCCAAGGCAGTTCCAATTCCAACAAGAGCTATCCCCACTGTAGCAGAAGTAGTCCAGGAGCTACCTGTAGCCACAGAAATAATTGCAGCAATTACAACCGAAGCCGGTAAAAAAATGGAGGGATTCAAAACTTGTAGACCGTAATATACCATGGCAGGGATAACGCCACTCACCAACCAAGTACCCGCCAATGCACCTACCAGAAACAAAATCATAATGGGGACAAGAACGCTTTTAAGGTTTTCCAAAACTTCTAGTCCCATAGTTTTTATGGAAGTTTTATTAAAAAACCCTACTATGGCACTAATGGCACCTCCCAATAATAAAATAATCTGATTGGAATATTCCCCGAACCATTCTCCGTCAGCATAGAAAATGTTATAGGCCAACATCATCATCAAAAGAACTACTGGGATAAGGGCTTCCCAAATATTCAATTCCTTGTTTTCTACTATATGTTCATTTTCGGGTCCAGCGGGATTGGTACTCAGGTTCTGCATTTAGAAGCTATTTGTTTCTTCGTAATATTACGATTTTGATATCTCTTCTGCAAACCCAATGTTACACCTTAGTACTTATAGATTTAATAATATCCAATTTAATCAGACAGTCCTTCATGGCCATATAGGTCCTATCAATATGGTCATCCAACCCTATGGAAAACCGAATTAAACCGTTGGACAGTCCCATCTCAATTTGCTCCTCCATTGGAATTTCCGAAGAGGTGGATGTTCCCGGCGCACTAAACAAGGTTTTGTAAAAGCCCAAGCTAACCGCTAAATATCCCAAATGTTTCTTTTGCATTAATTCCATTAGGGCATTGGCCTTCTCCAGAGACCCCACGTCCAAAGTCAATAGCCCTCCAAAGCCATATTCCATGTTGTATTGCTTTTTCATCACCTCATGACCCACATGCGATTTTAATCCAGGATATACTACCCGCAATCCGTCCTTTTCAAAATTTTTGGACAGGTACATCGCATTCTCACTATGTTTCTTCATCCTTATATGAAGGGTTCTCATATTTTTCAATATAGAAGATGCCCTTAGACTATCCAAAGTACTGCCCAATAACATACCCGCTCCGTTATTTACATCCTTGAGGCCCAAACAAAATTCTTTGGTACCGCAGACCGCCCCAGCTACGCAATCACTGGTGCCATTTATAAACTTTGTTAAACTGTGGATAACAATATCGGCTCCCAATTTTGCTGGGGAAATGGATAGGGGCGAAAAAGTATTGTCGACCACCAAGGGGATGTCATGTTTTTTAGCAAGTTTGGAAAGTGCCTGTAAATCGGCCACTTCCAATAATGGGTTACTGACGGACTCGCAATAAAGCATTTTGGTTTTTGGGGTAATGGACTTGGCCACTGCATCCAAATTAGTAGTATCCACAAAGGAAATCCCAATATTGAATTTCTTTAAAAAATTCTTCATAAGGGCATAGGTACCCCCATAGATGGTCCTACTACTAACAATATGGTCTCCAGCATTGCACAATTGTAGAATTACAGCACTTATGGCCCCCATACCGCTCGCAGTTACATTGGCCGTTTCCGTTCCTTCCAAAGCGGCCAAAGCTTCTCCCAAATATAGGTTGGAAGGGGAGGAGTGCCTACTGTAAAGATAACATCCTTCCGTATTTCCCTCAAAAGTATCGAACATGGTTTTTGCCGATAAAAAAGTATAGGTGGAAGAGTCGGATATAGAGGGATTAACACCCCCATATTCTCCAAAATATTGTAAATCCTGTAAATCATCAGCTGCCTTAAAATCCATAATAACATATTTAATTTACTATAAAATTAAAGTTAATACAGTAATTAATCAACCATTTACGACTATCTTAGAATATAAAACTATATTTTTATCAATATTTAGATTTTAATTACATGAGTTAGTAAAATTAAACTTGACTGTAGAAAATATATCACCATGAAATTTGATGAAATCGATACCAAACTTTTGGGATTGCTACAAAATGACAGTAAAAGGACTACCAAAGAATATGCCCTGCACTTAAATTTATCCGTTACCGCGGTATATGAACGAATAAAGAGGCTGGAGAAACTGGGAGTAATTACCAATTATGTGGCCCTGGTTGACAAAAAAAAGGTAAATAAGGCCTTTACGGTATTGTGCCATGTGAAATTGGTACAACATATTAAGGAATATGTACTTCAATTTGAGCGGGAAGTACTTAAATTAAATGAGGTTGCGGAATGTTATCACACCAGTGGGGATTACGATTATATCCTTAAAATATACGTGGCGGATATGGAAGAGTATAGAGAGTTCATGATTACCAAGCTCACGGCCATAAACCACATTGGAAGTACTCAAAGTTCCTTCGTCATCAATCAAGTAAAAAGTACTACGGAAGTATTTATTTAACAAAAACAGTACATAATACGTTAATATCCCATCTAGTATGAATGTTGCCCAACAATAAAACATTCGTATTTTTGTATTCACATTAATGAAACTAATCTTTTCAATACAATAATAATATGACCCAATACGATGTAGCCATTATAGGCTCAGGTCCTGGTGGATATGTTGCAGCAATCCGTTGTGCCCAGTTAGGAATGAAAACTGCTATAATAGAAAAATATTCAACTTTGGGCGGAACATGCCTTAATGTAGGATGTATTCCTTCCAAAGCTTTGTTGGACTCTTCCCACCATTACGAAGATGCGGTAAAGCATTTTGAAGATCACGGAATTGAAATTCCTGGAGAAATCAAGATCAACCTGGAAAAAATGATCGGAAGGAAACAGGCAGTGGTAGACCAGACCTGTGCCGGGGTAAAGTTCCTTATGGACAAGAATAAAATTGAGGTTTACGAAGGTCTTGGGAGTTTTAAGGATGCAACCCACATCAATATAAAAAAGAACGACGGCAAAACAGAGACCATTGAGGCAAAGAACATAATTATTGCCACAGGATCCAAGCCATCCAGCCTGCCCTTTATCAAATTGGACAAGGAGCGCGTTATAACTTCAACAGAAGCCCTAAAACTGAAGGAAATACCCAAACACCTTATAGTCATTGGCGGTGGCGTAATAGGATTGGAATTGGGACAGGTCTACAAAAGATTGGGGGCAGAGGTAACGGTAATCGAATTCATGGACCGTATTATTCCTGGAATGGATGGAGCACTTTCAAAAGAATTATTGAAAGTAATGAAGAAGCAAAAGGTAAAATTTAATCTATCCCATAAAGTTAAATCGGTAGAGGCCAAAGGCAAGGAAGTAACTGTTATAGCGGAGGATAAAAAAGGCGAAGAGATAACTTTTAAAGGAGACTACTGTTTGGTTTCTGTTGGAAGGAAGCCTTATACAGATGGATTGAACATTGAAGCTTCCGGAGTTAAACTGGAAAAGAACGGCACCATTGCAGTAAATGACCATTTACAGACCAATGTATCCAATATTTATGCCTTAGGCGATGTGGTAAGGGGAGCCATGTTGGCTCATAAGGCCGAAGAAGAGGGAACCTTTGTAGCTGAAATTTTGGCCGGACAAAAACCACATATAGATTACAACTTAATTCCTGGTGTGGTATATACCTGGCCCGAAGTTGCAGCGGTAGGAAAAACCGAAGAGCAACTTAAGGAGGCCGGAATAGCCTATAAAGTGGGTCAGTTTCCAATGCGCGCCTTGGGGCGGGCAAGGGCCAGTATGGATTTGGATGGTTTTGTCAAAATATTGGCAGATAAAGAGACCGATGAAGTTTTGGGAGTTCATATGATCGGAGCCAGAATGGCCGATTTAATTGCCGAGGCAGTTACAGCAATGGAGTTTAGGGCATCCGCCGAGGATATCTCCAGAATGAGCCACGCACACCCAACCTTTGCAGAGGCTGTGAAAGAGGCGGCTTTGGCGGCAACCGATAATAGAGCCCTGCATGTTTAGATAATAAAAACAAGTTGGTAATAGAAGAGCCCCGTTGGACAAAATCTAATGGGGCTCTTCTATTATTATTAATTCCTTTAATATTGCTTATTGGGACACAAATTGTATTTATAACTTATGGGTACCGTCGCAATAAGGTGGGTTTTTGGTTAGCTTACAGGTACACAAATGGGCCCTTTTGTCCTCTACAGTTTCAAAAATTAAAGGGGGCGTAGCATTTTCGGCCTTGTGGGAACCATCACAAAAAGGTTGAACCTTACTATGGCTACAAGTACACCACTTATATTTTTTATCCTTCACCAATTCCACCGCAATTGGTGAAAATTTATTGTTCATCTCGCTCATTTATATTTTTTGTGCGAAAATAAGTGAAACTCAAATGGCAAAAAGATATAACATCTAATTTTTTACCATTCTAAATAAGCGAATCAAAGTTAGCTTGGATTTAAGGACAAAGGCTTTTAGCAAAGGCTGACCTTCCTCGTTCAACCAGGCCTCTCCCTTTTGCTGAACCAACCTAACAGCTGATGACAATTGCAATTTTATATAAACTTTGTTCCTTTCATATTGTAGCGCCAACATTGTGGTGATCACCATAAAGGCCAAGGCCCCAGGAATTACGATAGTAGGAGACAGGCTGTGGTTCAAGAAATAGTATAGCCCCAAACCTGTAAAACTTCCGTACAAAATAATATAATGGATCACATAGATAGATAGGGTACTTTGTCCTATCTTAAGTACGCTACTATGGCTCATAAATTTTCTAAACAGCATAAATACGGCAAATACCAAAGAGACATCCCCCAACCGTATGAACAGATAGTTATTAAAATAAACTTTGGAAAATACCAGCATTCCGGTCCAGTTATATAACTTTAAAAAGAAGCCCGAAGAATAAAACAATAAACCAATACCTACAATAATAAAACTGGCAATGGCAGCAGGATATAAATATTTAAAATTCTTGAATCTATTGAATAGTACGGACATAAAGGCCCCAATAGAAGCATACCCGAACCATGGTATTATTGTGAACACAGACCCGTTGGCCTTGGTCAGATAATTGGCCATCATCTCTGGCAGATAATGATGGGCATATTGTTTATAATTGGGTTCCAGTACAAATAATACTATGGTAGTGGCCAACAATACACCAGGAAACAAATATTTATTTCTAGAAATGGTAAGAAGATAAATACCAATAATTCCCAAAATAGAAAGACCTATACAATGTAGAACATCTACCAAATAAAAAGAACCATAAATCTGGCCCTTTAACAATCCAAAAAAGTTTAATCTAAGCAAGTAGCCTATGGCCAATAACTGTAATCCCCTTTTAATTCCTTTTTTTACCCTTGGGTTATTAAAACCAATCTCATTACCTTTAATTAGGAGGTAAGTAAATATGAATCCGGAAACCGTAAAAAAGACTGGTGCGGTAACCCCTCTGAAATATTTCCAAACAGAATAAACCCCATTGGAATTATCCCTAAATGCATTGTCCAGCAATCCATCCACGAAATGTCCCTGTAACATCATAAGGATGGCCCATGCCCTCATAGCATCAATAAAATACAATCTCAGGTTGTTATTCCCCATATTAACTTTTGTATACATCCTATATACTTGTAAAACAGTGGCTTTGGATGTTTTCGCGTGCAAAATTATGCAATTTCCTCGCAATTCAATCTATTTTACGGTATTTTCGTTGTGCAAACATTAAAATAATCAAGATGTCCCATATACTGGCCTTTGCCGGAAGCAATTCCAGCACCTCCATCAATTATAAATTGGTAAAATATACCACATCCCTTATTACGGATCATGAGATTGAGCTTATAAATATGGTGGACTATAATTTTCCTGTCTTTAGTGAGGATTTGGAAAGGGAAGAAGGATATTCTGATTTATTAAAAGAGCTAAAAGATAAAATAGTCAAAGCCAATGCCCTGATTATTTCCGTAAACGAACACAACAGCAATCCTTCCGCCTATTTTAAGAACGTGTTGGATTGGTTATCCCGAGTGGATAGGAATTTCTTGGCGGACACAAAGATTTTGTTAATGTCCTGTTCTGGAGGCAGAAGGGGAGCTATTGGCTCTTTAGAGGTAGTTAAGGGAATTTTAAGTCGGTTTGGGGGCGAAATTACAGCTACCTTTTCTTTACCATCCTTTAATCATACCTTTGACAAGACGAAGGGTATAACCGACCCTGAGCTTGCCGAAGGCCATAAAAAAGCTTTGGAAATATTCTTATCACAAATTTAAAAGTCTTTGCGAAAAAAGGTTTCATTTACAGTTCCGGACATTGTAAGTTTTAAGCAATCCCTACTAAATTGGTCCCAACAATATTATGAGGTTGTTTGGCTGGACAGCAACGGGCATAAAAGCAAGTACAGCTCATTTGATGGTATGATAGCCGTGGATGCACTTACGTCTATTGTAACGGATACCCAAAACGCCTTTGAAGATTTAAGTAACTACCAATCCAATACCAAAGATTGGATTTTTGGCTACCTGTCCTATGACCTAAAAAATGATACGGAACTTCTTTCTTCTTCCAATACCGATAGTTTAAATTTTCCTGCGCTATATTTTTTTCAACCCAAAAAACTAATAGAAATAGAGGGTACAACAGTTACCTTCCGTTACCTTAATATGGTGGCGGACGAAATTGAAGAAGATTTCAAGAACATTCTTGAAGCACCCACACCATTTGCCCCGGAATTGGGAAATAAATCCGATATCAAAATTAAACTTAGAATATTTAAGGACGAATATTTTAGTCGCGTAAATAAAATGCTGAACCATATCCATAGAGGGGATATCTATGAAGCCAACTTCTGCCAGGAATTTTATGCGGAAAATACAGAAATAGATGCTTTAAAAACTTATCTAAAACTGAATTCCATAACCAGGGCTCCATTTTCAGCCTTTTTAAAAATAAACGATAAATATCTATTATCCTCATCCCCGGAGCGCTACATTAGAAAATTGGGCAACAAGGTTATATCCCAGCCTATTAAGGGCACTGCAAAACGCTCATCTAACCCAATCGAGGACCAACTATTGGTAAAAGCTTTGGAAAAGGACGAAAAGGAAAGGGCAGAAAATATTATGATCGTAGATTTGGTAAGGAACGATCTATCCAAAAGTGCTTTGAAAGGTTCTGTTGAAGTTGAAGAGCTTTGTAAGGTATATTCCTTTGATCAGGTACACCAAATGATCTCCACTGTAACCGCCGAGGTTTCCAATACCAAAGATCCGGTGGATATTATCAAGGAAACATTTCCCATGGGCAGTATGACCGGGGCTCCAAAAGTGTCTGCCATGCGGATCATAGAGGAGCTGGAAGCTTCCAAAAGAGGACTCTATTCCGGGACTGTGGGTTACTTTACCCCGGAAAACGATTTCGATTTTAACGTTGTCATCCGAAGTATTCTATATAACCATACGGCCCAATATGTTTCGTTTTCCGTAGGAAGTGCCATAACTGCCATGGCAATTCCAGAGAGGGAATATGAGGAATGCCTCCTTAAGGCCAAGGCCATGAGACAAGTGCTTGAAAATTTATAGGTCATTTGGTTATAATCAATTTTCAATCTACCTTAAGCGTTTATAAATCTAGGTATACCTAATATTCTATATTTAAAACAATGGATGTAAGAATGCTTGATCTTCAATATAAGAACATCCCTATTAATGCATGGTATGCCAGACCCAAAATAGTTAGAGGGAGCATTGTCTTGGTCCATGGATTTGGCGAACATTCGGGCCGCTATATGGAAGGCGTGATCCCAAGACTTTTGGAGGAAAATTTGGCTGTCTTTTGTTATGACAATATAGGTCATGGTAAATCGGGCGGAAAAAGGGGACATTGCCCAAGTTATTTCTCATTATTGGAATTATTGGACAATATTATTGCAAAGGCAAGATTACTAAATCCCAATAAGCCAATATTCCTTTATGGACACAGTATGGGAGGGAATTTAGTGTTAAACTACGACCTTAGAATAAAATCGGATTTGGCGGGCATTGTGGCGACAAGTCCCTATCTTAAATTGGCGTTCGCACCCCCTAAATGGAAAATGATCTTGGGCAAGCTTATGTTGAAAATAATTCCTTCCATTACAATGTCTTCTGGCCTAAATCCCCAACATATCTCCAGAATAGACCAAGAGGTGGAGAAGTACATTGCAGACCCTTTGGTTCATGATAGAGTAAGCCCCATGTATTCTTTTCCTATAATGGAAGCAGGGGAGTGGGCTATACAGAATGCCGACAATCTAAGGACCAAAACCCTTATACTGCACGGCACCGGAGATAAAATTATAGATTATAGGGCTACCGAAAAATTACACAACAACTCCAATTCTACCGAACTGCATTTAATAGAAGGTGGCTATCACGAATTACACAAGGACGTTGGAAGTAAAAATACTTTGGATATGATCGGCATTTGGTTAAGGAACCGCTTGGACCTCTTCTATTCACTAAAGTAGTTGCTATCATTTTTCTTATGTAAATTAGCCGTGTGTTAGAAAACTTTAGGAATCACATAGACCTGCACTTTCCCCATCTAAAAGAAGGTAAATTTTTATTGGCCTGTAGTGGAGGTGTAGACAGTGTTGTTCTGGCTCATTTATCTGCTTCCTACGAGTTGGATTTTTCAATAGCGCATTGCAACTTCAAATTGAGGGGTGCGGAAAGTGAAAAGGATGAAGAACTGGTCAGGAAATTGGCTATCGATCTGGGCAAGGAAATTTTTGTGACCAGTTTTGATACCCAAGGGTATATGGCCCAACATAAAACCAATTTGCAAATTGCTGCCCGGGAACTCCGGTATAATTGGTTTTCGCAAATAATGACAACGCACCATATTAAAACCCTTGTCACGGCCCATCACGCCGACGACAGTTTGGAAACTTTCCTTATCAACCTCTCAAGGGGAACGGGAATTGAAGGGCTCACCGGAATACCATCGCTTACCGATACCATCTCCAGACCCTTATTACAATTTTCCCGAACCGAGATCAAAACATATGCGGAAGCAAACGCCATTTATTGGAGGGAGGATGCCAGTAATGAAAATACCAAATATTTAAGGAATAACATTAGGCATAATATTATTCCGAAGCTAAAGGAGCTTAATCCTAACTTTCTGGAAAATTTTTTAAAAACCCAGGAATACCTAGGGCAGACCCAAGAAATATCAAATCAACATATAGTCCAATTAAGAAAGCAACTTTTTTCAAAAGAGGGGAAGGTGGAAAAGGTAAAGGCAACCTCACTATTGGCCCTTAAACCTACCAAAGCATATATTTTTCATTTCTTTCGGGAATATGGATTTACACAATGGGATGACATTTATGGACTTCTAAGTGCCAACAGCGGAAAAGAAGTGCACTCCAACACCCATAGGTTACTGAAGGACAGGGACTTTTTGTTATTAAAACCCATAGCACTTAAAAACTCTGGAGTTTTTAATATTGAAGAGGGACAAGAGGCGGTATCAGAACCTATTTCCCTAAAATTTAACATTGTTGAAGCCATAAAGGAGACCTCTTCAAACATAATTTATGTAGATAAAGAAACGTTAAAGTACCCTTTAACAGTCCGTAAATGCCAAAAAGGGGATTATTTTTACCCCCTTGGAATGTCCGGTAAGAAAAAAATATCCAAATACTTCAAGGACGAGAAGATGGATATTTTTGCCAAGGAAAACCAATGGTTGTTGTGTTCTGGCGATAATACTGTCTGGATCATAGGAAAACGTGCCGACGACCGTTATAAAATTACGGATAGGACCAAAGAAATTTTAAAGATTATTTTAGAATAATGAAACATATATTGGGATTGATTTTAGTGGTGTTCAGTTTTTTCTTGGGGTTTTCCCAGTCGGATGACAATCCGGCCATATGGACCTATGAAGCTGAAAAAATAACGGATACCGAGTACAACCTGATCTTTAAGGCCGATATATATGAAGGATGGCACATCTATTCCCAATTTACGGATGAAAATGGCTCCTTGCCCAGCGAATTTACCTTTGAAAAAGCAGGTGAGGACTATGAGCTGGTAGGAACCACAGCAGAAAGCGAAACCCTTGTTGAATACTCCGATATTTTTGAGGTGGATGAAACTTTCTTCAAGGAAAAGGCTGTCTTTACCCAAAGAATAAAATTATTGAATCCGGAGGTAAATCAGATTACCGTGGATTTGTTCTACCAAATATGTAAGGAAGTCTGCATCCCAAAAGATGAAATATTCCATATTTCCCTGACCGGAGAGGAAATAGTTGTTGCGGAACAGCATGTGGACCAGCGCAGCCTGGATATGAGTGCTGCCTTAATGCTGGATTTAAAAAACAAGGAATTGTTGGTCAACGGCGATGAAAATGCCGTGAACGAAAAATCCGGTCTGTGGACCATTTTCGTGTTAGGCTTTTTGGGTGGCTTAATTGCCTTACTTACCCCCTGTGTATTTCCGATGATACCATTAACAGTATCCTTTTTCACCAAACAAGGAGCCAACAGATCCAAAGGCATTGCAAATGCATTGCTTTATGGGTTTTTTATAGTATTGATTTATTTTCTATTGAGTTTACCCTTTCATTTGTTCGATTCCGTGGATTCCCAAATATTGAATACCATTGCTACCAATGTTTGGTTAAACCTATTTTTCTTTCTCATTTTTATATTTTTCGCCTTCTCTTTTTTCGGATATTATGAATTGACACTGCCTAGTTCTTGGGCCAATAAAATGGACTCGGCCTCCTCTAAGGTGGGAGGCGCTTTCGGAATCTTTTTTATGGCAGTTACCTTGGCCATAGTGTCCTTTTCCTGTACCGGTCCCATTTTAGGAGGATTGTTGGGTAGTACTGCTTTGGCAGAAGGGGATGTTGCTACCAACCTGTCCATGGGAATGACTGGATTTGGAGTGGCCCTGGCGTTGCCCTTTGGCCTTTTCGCATTATTCCCTACCTGGCTAAATTCCCTTCCCAAATCAGGGGGATGGATGACTACGGTGAAAGTGACCCTTGGGTTCCTGGAGTTGGTCTTGGCTTTTAAATTTTTGTCCAATGCGGATTTGGTTGGGAACTGGGGAATTTTTAAACGGGAAATTTTCTTGGGAATCTGGATATTATTATTTGTCTTGCTTTCCCTTTACCTATTTGGAATATTGAGATTTCCGCATGACGGACCAAAACAACGATTGTCCACTGGAAGGAAGCTTACGGCAGTCCTCAGCACTGCTTTCGCTGTATATCTGATAATGGGCCTATCAAAAATTACTGATTTAAAATTATTGAGCGGATTTCCACCTCCACAATTCTATAGCATTTTTGAAACAGAAAGTGATTGTCCTTTGGGAATAGATTGTTTTAAGGATTTTGACAAAGGCCTTGCCCATGCCAAAAAGGTAAACAAACCGGTATTGTTGGATTTTACAGGCTGGGCCTGTGTAAATTGCAGGAAAATGGAGGAAACGGTCTGGAGCGAGCCGGATATTTATCCTATCCTCAAGGAGGAATACGTTTTGATATCGCTCTACATAGATGACCGAAAGGAACTACCTGTCGAAGAACAGTTCGATTTTAAATACGAATCCGGACGCGTAAAAAAAATCAATACCGTGGGTGAAAAATGGGGTACTTTCCAGACATTGAACTTTAATGCCGCCTCGCAACCATACTATGTAATAATGTCCCCTGATCTGGAAATTTTAAATACTGCCGTGCAATATACAGATCGGGATACCTATAAGGAATGGTTAAAAAAAGGGGTGAGTAATTTTAAGCAATTGGGGCTGTTAAAATAAGCCAACATTATGATGACTTTGAGATGTTTTCTTCTAATAAATATTTTAATGGAAAACATTTCTAGTAACTAGGTTTAGTATTCTACATATACAGTAAAAGCAAATTCCAACGCTATGAACAAAATTTTAATCCTCTTATTGGCCATCGTCCTAATTTCCTGTGGAAGAACGGGAATTCAGACCACCAACAACAAAACCAATACCGGAGTAGTCGACACGTACAACCCTAGGGATTTTTACAACAAGAAAGAGGTCGTTATTCCTATGCGGGACGGGATAAAATTACATACCACCATCTATTCCCCTAAGGACACTTCCAAGAAATATCCCATTCTCATGTCAAGAACACCATATAGTTCCAGACCTTATGGATCCAACGAATACAAAGCCTTGATTTCTCCCAACAGAAAAATGATGAAGGAGGGAAATATCGTAGTATACCAAGATGTTAGGGGCAGGTGGAACAGCGAAGGTGTCTATGACAATATGAGGGCCTTTATTCCCAATAAAAAGGAAGGGGAGGTAGATGAGGCTTCCGACACTTACGACACCATTGAATGGTTAATAAACAACGTTGACAACCACAATGGCAATGTAGGTGTTTGGGGAATTTCCTATCCGGGTTTTTATGCCACCTATTCTTTATTGGATGCCCATCCGGCACTTAAGGCCGTTTCTCCCCAAGCCCCGATAGGGGATTTCTTCTTTGACGATTTTCATCATAACGGAGCCTATTTATTGAGCTACTGGAGAGCTACAGCCGTATTTGGCTATATGAAAGACCAACCTACCACTGAAGAATGGTATTCTTTTCCCGAACTGGGCACGGAAGACCAATACCAGTTTTTTTTGGATGCCGGTCCCTTGTCCAACCTGGACAAGTATTACAAAGAGGACAATGTTTTTTGGCAACAGCTTAAGGAACATCCGAACTACGATGAATTCTGGCAGCAACGAGGCATAATCCAACATTTGGAAAACATTAAACCGGCGGTAATGACCGTAGGAGGCTGGTTTGATGCAGAAGACCTTTATGGCCCCTTAAATACCTATGGGCATATAGAAAATAATAGCTCCAATTACAACACTATAGTAATGGGTCCATGGAGCCATGGCGATTGGTCCAAGGAAACAAAGCGCCAAGCCATTGGCAATGTCTACTTTGGGGATGATATCTCAAAATTCTATCAGGAAAATATTGAAACTAAATTTTTCAATCACTTCCTAAAAGGGGAGGGGGCAACCAACAATTTGCCCGAAGCCTATGTTTTTGATACGGGTACCAAGGAATGGAAAACTTATGATGCCTGGCCTCCCAAGAATACCTCTAAGGAAACCTATTCCCTACAGAGCAATCAACGTTTGGGACAAATTGCTACTAGGGAATACTCCTTTCAGGAATTTATAAGCGACCCCAAGAAACCTGTTCCTTATTCCGAAGATATAAAAATGGTCTTTACCCCTCGGAAGTTCATGACCGATGATCAGCGCTTTGCAGCCCGTAGACCCGATGTTTTAATATTTGAAACCGAACCCTTGGAAGAGCCACTTACCCTTGCCGGAGATATTATGGCGAAACTTAACGTTTCCACCACTGGTACGGACGCGGATTGGATCGTTAAGGTCATTGACGTTTATCCTCCGGACCACAAGGATTATGAGGAGACCCAAGCGTACTTAAAAATGGGCAACTACCATCAAATGGTCCGAAGTGAAGTAATGCGCGGCCGATTTAGAAATGATTTTTCAAAACCCGAACCTTTTGTTCCGGATCAGGTAACTAAAGTAAACATTCAATTACAGGATGTTTTCCATACTTTTAAAAAGGGCCATAAAATACAGGTACAGGTTCAAAGTACCATGTTTCCCTATATAGATATCAATCCTCAAACCTATGTAGATAATATATTTAAGGCTAAACCTGAAGACTTTCAAAAACAAACACATCGCGTGTACAACACTTCTTTAATAGAATTTACCATCCTAAAACCATAAAAGCATTATCACTTTAAGAAATTAAAAGTACCCTTAGGAGTACTTTTTTTATATTCTAAATTGCCATACCTTTAAACTAAAACCTATAAGTGTGAAAGTATTTAAGAAGCTGCTCTGGATAGTTTTGGGCATTATCGCAACTTTGGCCTTGAGTAGTGCCGTTTATGTTTACACCCATACCCCGGAATATGTCGGCAACATTGAAACGGATAAATTAAATAATAAAGTAGAAGTTTACTTTGACACCTATGGAATACCACATATTTATGCCAAAAAGGAAGAAGATGCCCTAAGAGTACTGGGGTATGTCCATGCGCAGGACAGGTTGTGGCAAATGGAATTGCTACGGAGGATTGCAAAAGGCGGGCTTTCGGAAGTTTTTGGTGAGGACATGCTTAAAACGGACAAATTCTTTCTGTCCTTGGGTATAGATGATGCTTCACAACAAACGGTGGAAAAAGCTTCAAAAGATAGCCCTATGGTCCAGCTTTCCCAAGCATATTTGGACGGGATCAACCAATTTATAGCAGAAGGCCCAACTCCTATCGAGTTTCATCTTACCCGTTTGGAAAAAACTCCATTTACTCTAAAGGATATCTATAATACCGTTGGATATATGGCCTTTAGTTTCGCCATGGCCCATAAAACCGATCCCTTATTGACGAATATTAAGAATAAATTAGGGCCTGCCTATCTAACCGATTTGGAAATTGGCGCCGACCCCAAAAAAACATTGATCAAGAATTTTAAACCCAGCATTCGCGATTCCATAAAAAATGAGATAGCCAGCTTAGTTTCGGAGGTGTTAAAGGATTTTCCGGTCCCTCAGTTCGAAGGGAGCAATAGTTGGGTAATAGCTCCCAATAAGACCAAAAACGGCAAGGTTATCTTGGCCAATGACCCACATATTGGTTTTGCCCAACCCTCGGTGTGGTATGAAGCCCATGTAAATGCCCCCAACTACGAAAAATATGGCTATCACTTGGCAGGGGTACCATTTCCTTTATTGGGGCATGACCGAAAATTGGCCTACGGACTTACCATGTTCGAGAACGATGATATTGATTTTTATTATGAAGAGGAAAACCCAAATGATCCCAACTCTTACAAAACGGCTTCGGGGTGGGAAAATTACGAGCTGGTTTCCAAAACCATAAAAGTAAAAGGGGATGACGATGTTAGTTTCACCTTTAAGAAATCCCATCATGGTCCCATCCTCAACGGAATAGCCGACCAGGTAATGGACCAGCGCCCAATAGCCATGTCCTGGATCTATACCAAGTTGGAAAATAAGGTTATGGATGCCCTTTATGGCATGTCCCATGCCCAAAATTTATCAGAATTTCGTGAAGCACTCCCTCATATTCATGCCCCGGGCCTAAATATTATGTACGGGGATGCTGAGGGCAATGTGGGGTGGTTTGCAACAGCTAAACTATACCAAATGCCGGATAGTACCAATACCAAATTTATATTGGACGGTAGTTCAGGACAGGATGAGCCTCTTCATTACCTGGACTTTACCGAAAACCCCATGGCCATTAATCCCTCTTGGAATTATGTGTATTCCGCCAACAATCAGCCCGATTCAATCAACGGAAGATTTTATCCCGGTTATTACTTGCCCGAGAATAGGGCCAAAAGGATAATAGCCCTTTTAGAACCTAAAAATGATTGGGACAGGGTTGCCGTACAGGAAATGTTGTTGGATGCCACTTCCGGTGTAAATGCCAAAGTGGTAACCAATTTGGCTAAAAGTATGGAAGTAAAGGAAATGACAGAGGCACAGATTAGCGTCTTGGACAATATGATTGTTTGGGATGGCAATAGTCAATTACAGCAAATAGAACCTACCGTTTATCACCGTTGGATCTATTTCTTACTGAAAAATACGTTCGAGGACGAATTGGGAACCCAGATGTTCCAGCAATTGTTGGACACCCATTTTCACAAACGACTAATAGCTCCAATGGCTGCAAAAGATAATTCCGTTTGGTGGGACGATATAAACACTCCTGACAGTGTAGAAACAAAAAATGATAGGGTAAACATCTCGTTTAGACAAGCATTTCAGTCTTTGGAGGAAGATTTTGGCGAAGACCCGTACCAATGGACTTGGGATAAGGTACACACTTTGGAACACGGTCATCCCATAGGGCAGATCAAGGTACTAAGATCATTTTTTAATGTGGGCCCTTACCCTGTTTCGGGAACCAGGGAGGTAATCAATAATATGTACTTCAAATATGACGACACCGGTTTATACCCTGCTACTTCAGGCCCTTCCACAAGACGGGTAATCGATTTTTCCGATGTTGAAAATAGCACCAGTATCCTACCTACAGGTCAATCCGGAAATCCTTTCAGTGAACATTATGATGATCAGGCCGAAATGTACATTCAAGGTAAATTTCGAAAAATGATGATGAACAAGGAGGAAATCATTAACACCCAGAAATCCTTACTGATCTTTGAACCAAGAAAGTGATTTGTTTGTTGCAGTGGCTATTTGATGGTGTAATTATCAGTGAGCGGTTGGCAGTTACATGGTTCAAGGTTCAAGGTTTCAAAAAAAAGTTGACAGTGGCAGTTCGCAGTGGGCAGAAATAGGATCAAGAGTGAAAGTTTAATGTTTCTAACGAGCCTGTCTTGCCGTAAGACCTGATGGAATTCTAGGAACCTGATTCCGTTCAATTACTTTGGTTATTGCTCCGTAGATTTGGGTTTTCAAAACCCTCCCGTCTGTAACCTTAATTTGGACAGTGATAAAAAGCCCAGTTTTTTTGAATATAGCTTCGACGCTGCTAAGCTACCACGGTCTATAGGAAATAGAACAATTACCAATTAAAAACTAGTGAAAGCTCCTTCTCCTGGAAAGGAAAAGGTGACTTCGACAGAGGAGAAGATTGAAGGGGTAGGCCGGTTGGCAATCCGTTTATAAAAATGGGTTGTGGTCAGTTCTAATTACAAATCCACTGTTTTAATTATAATCTCCTCTAATTTAGCTCATTATCAACCCCTCAAAATTTATTTTATTTGTTTACATTTAAGACAAATAACAAGTAAATGCTTACAAAGGTTTACGGTAGCGCGGTTTTTGGGGTAGAGGCAACTACCATTACCGTAGAAGTAAATATCGACAAAGGTATAGGTTACCATTTAGTGGGTTTGCCCGACAATGCCATTAAAGAGAGTAATTACCGTATAGCGGCTGCCTTACAAAACAATGGCTACAAAATACCTGGAAAAAAAATCACCATCAATATGGCACCCGCCGATCTTCGCAAAGAAGGTTCGGCCTACGACCTTACCCTTGCTTTGGGAATTCTAGCCGCCTCCAATCAGATTAAATCGGAATCAATAGAAAAGTACATTATCATGGGAGAGCTTTCTTTGGACGGGAGTTTACAGCCCATAAAGGGGGCCTTGCCCATAGCCATTAAAGCCAAGGAGGAGGGATTCAAGGGATTTATTTTACCCAATGAAAATGCAAGGGAGGCCGCTATTGTAGATGATTTGGAAGTGTATGGCATAGACAATATTAAAGAAGTGATAGATTTCTTTGACAAGGGCACCCCTTTGCAGCAAACCATAATAGATACCAAAGAAGAATTTTATAAAAGCTTGGATTTCCCTGAATTCGATTTTTCGGATGTGAAGGGGCAGGAGAGCATAAAGCGTTGTATGGAAATCGCCGCTGCGGGCGGACATAATATTATTCTGATAGGTCCCCCTGGTGCTGGAAAGACCATGTTGGCCAAACGCTTGCCTTCCATTTTGCCGCCCATGACCTTGCACGAAGCCTTGGAGACCACCAAAATTCACTCTGTAGTGGGGAAAATAAAAAATATGGGCCTTATGAATCAAAGACCGTTTAGAAGTCCCCATCATACTATTTCGGATGTTGCCCTTGTTGGCGGGGGGGCCTATCCCCAACCTGGGGAAATATCCTTGAGCCATAACGGAGTCCTGTTTTTGGATGAATTGCCCGAGTTTAAACGGGGAGTACTGGAGGTAATGCGCCAACCTTTGGAGGACCGTGAGGTGACGATCTCCAGAGCACGTTTTACTGTAACATATCCCAGTAGTTTTATGTTGGTGGCCAGTATGAATCCCAGCCCGGGAGGTTATTTTAACGACCCCGATGCCCCAGTGACTTCCTCGCCGGCGGAGATGCAACGTTATTTAAGCAAGATTTCAGGGCCGCTGCTGGACCGAATCGATATCCATATAGAAGTTACTCCGGTACCCTTTGAAAAGCTGTCAGAAGAACGCAAAGGAGAGGGAAGTGTCGAAATACGGAAGCGGGTTACGGCCGCCAGGGAAATACAGACCCAACGCTTTGCGGAAATAGAGAACGTGCATTATAATGCCCAGATGAACACCAAACACATAAGGAAATATTGCATAATGGACGATGCTTCCAAGGAATTGCTCAAAAATGCCATGGAACGCTTAAATCTCTCGGCCAGGGCCTACGATAGGATCCTAAAAGTAGCCAGAACCATCGCCGATCTGGAAAACGCCGCTGATGTTAGCGGAAATCACATTGGCGAAGCCATACAATACAGGTCGTTAGATCGGGAAGGCTGGTTAGGGTAACAATTTGTAAAAAAGACTAATGCAAATTATCTAATTCGTATTTCATTTGTCAGAGTCAAATTCTGACTACCTTTCATCCCCCTCCTTGGGAGAGGTTAGGGGAGGTCGAATCACATTGGCGAAGCTATACAATACAGGTCGTTAGATCGCGAAGGCTAGTTGGGGTAACAAATTGTAAAAAGGACTAATGCAAATTATCTAATTCGTATTTCATTTGTCAGAGTCAAATTCTGACTACCTTTCATCCCCCTCCTTGGGAGGGGTTAGGGGAGGTCGAATCACATAGGCGAAGCTATACAATACAGGTCGTTAGATCGCGAAGGCTGGTTAGGGTAACAAATTGTAAAAAAGATTAATGCAAATTATCTAATTCGTATTTCAATTGTCAGAGTCAAATTCTGACTACCTTTCATCCCCCTCCTTGGGAGGGGTTAGGAGAGGTCCAATGACATTGGCGAAGCCATTCAATACAGTAGCCTTGACCGCGAAGGCTGGTTAGGGTAACAAATTGTAAAAAAGACTAATGCAAATTATCTATTACGTATTTCAATTGTCAGAGTCAAATTCTGACTACCTTTCATCCCCCTCCTTGGTAGGGGTTAGGAGAGGTCCAATGACATTGGCGAAGCCATTCAATAAAGTAGCCTTGACCGCGAAGGCTGGTTAGGGTAACAAATTGTAAAAAAGACTAATGCAAATTATCTAATTCGTATTTCATTTGTCAGAGTCAAATTCTGACTACCTTTCATCCCCCTCCATGGGAGAGGTTAGGGGAGGTCGAATCACATTGGCGAAGCCATTCAATACCGTAGCCTTGACCGTGAAGGCTGGTTAGGGTAACAAATTGTAAAAAGGACTAATGCAAATTATCTAATTCGTATTTCATTTGTCAGAGTCAAATTCTGACTACCTTTCATCCCCCTCCTTGGGAGGGGTTAGGGGAGGTCGGTTCACATTGGCGAAGCTGTTCAAAACCGTAGCTTTGACCGTGAAGGCTGGTTGGAGTAGTAAAAGTTAGGAAATCTCAATAGTAGCCAAACTAGCGGTAAAAATCCTGATCAATATGTTCTCCAAGGAGGAGGGGGGAAATCATGAATATTGTTGGACCATGGTGAAATCAAGGCCACAATCAACATAATACCAATTTCACCAAGGTTGTAGTCCGTTAAAGCCAGAACCAAGTTAATAATTGATTTATACGAATTCAAGTAGTTTTTAGGAAGGATAGGACAGGTTCGCGCTAGGATTTTTTTTAGGGTTAGTTTTTAATGATGATGTTTTTCTAAATGTTGTCTTAGCAAATCCTTACCATAATCATTGCCATTTGGTGTTCTTACCACAGTGTGGATATGATTTCTTGATGGTTTGCCATCATCAGTATTTGGAACGCCTATTACTCTCTGGTGATCAAATTCAATTAAAAGAACTGGGCTATGAATGCGATAATAGAATACTGCATCCTCAGACGTGTCTCCCACCCAGGAAAACCATGTATTTTCTAGGTGACTTTTTACTTCCTCCATTTTAATCTGTTCATGGCCTTCTCTCATATTACTAATATATTGATAAACCAAATCCAAAATTCCCTCCTTGCCTGAAGTTGAAAGGCCAGAAACATTAAGTCCTTCGTAATTAAGATTTAAATTGTCCTTATTTGCCTCTGCAACATTGTTATTATTAATTTTTGACTTAGAAATTGTTGCCTTGATTTGCTCATCAGCCGATAGGGATCGCATAAATGCCAATCCTAAGTTTTGTTCATCCTGAAATAAAGTGTTCCCCTTATATTTACCTGTAGTAGTTATGATAGGTTCTGCACCCATAAATACGGGAGACATTACCACTTGATCACCAAGTACAAAGTAATTAATTACTAAATGATGACCATCCAATTGCCAACCCCAAGGCTCCGTTTCAGATGGTTCTCCCATAACAGTAAAGAAATAAAGTTCTTCGTCATAGTCAGAAGATCCATTATTCAGCTCTTTTAGGGTTTGATCTGTCTTCATTATATCCTTGCTCAACTGTAAGCCTTTGGCACTTAGTGAAACTTGCATTAGACTGAAGGCTTCGTTTTTTTCGTTTGCGGTCATTTCCTTTAAACTAATCCCCTGCTTATCATATATACCATTATCTACATTGCACCATTTTCTCCATTCTTCATCGTTAATATCAAATCTTATGCGCATTAGTTGATCAGTGTTTAAGCTGCTCAAGAATGTCCTGGCTGCGTCCACAATTGGTTTTGTTGTAACACCGGTTACTTGAATGGGAAATAAATTCTCATAGGTTTCATCTTCCGTGAAGATACCTCTATAAGGTTTTTTTAACGCATTAATTTCCATTTCTGCAAAATGTTGTTTCCAATCCTTTGCTTCTGTAGCTTTTGGTTCGTCGCTATTACTTACCTCTTGGCTTGACTTTTGTTTGCACCCAAAAAAAATAACGATCAAGATTATTAATAGTGTCTTTTGCATAATAATAGTTTAATGGGAGGGAATAGCTGTCCATTATAAAATAAGGTTATGTCCTAAAATGAACAGCACTATTTGGCCATTGGCAAGGAAAGATATTTAGTACACCAACACGCAATTCTCTAAAGTTAAGGATTTCCGGCTTGCAATGCCTAAAAAGAGCGTAGATAATCTAAACACACCCGCTGGCTCGAGTGTCTCGCCTGCCTGGCAGCGAGGCAGGCTAGTGTCCACAACCCAAAGATCAACTAATGTAATAATATTCATAAAACTTGTTGCCAATAGGCTAGCTGTTCTCTCGGGTTATAGAAATCTACTTGGGGAGAGCTAATTAAAATGGTAATAGTACGAGCTTGACGCTCGCACTAGCGGGGGCTGGACAAATGCGAGGAATCTATCTTCAAGGGAATGAAGCCGTAAAACCAATTTTTGAAGAAATGTTGGCTCCTTATGAGTATTTGGATGTGAACAATCTAACCATTCAAAACACCAATTTTACCGATCATGATGTTTTTGACTATTATAAGATTCCCGGATTTCAGATAATTCAGGATGGGCTAAACTATAGTACTGTAACCCATCACACCAATATGGATGCTTTGGAATATGTACCTGAACGAGATATGATGATCAACGCAACCGTAATTACAGCGCTGGTTTATCAGATTGCGGAACTGAATTCCCGTTTGCCCAGAGAAGATTAAGGGTTTCATATTTGTGATGGGGCAAAAACTTGGCGAAATTGGCCTTATATTGATTTGGCTCTTGATTGCACCAAAGTCAAACAATATGCATGAATCCCTCCCCTCCTTGGAGGGGATTGAGGGGTGGGTAAAATGATGACAAAAATTATACCTTATAACCCAGACCTAGTTCCTATTGCGAAGAAACTTCGCAATAACATGACTATGGGCGAAATTGCATTATGGCGCGAATTAAAAAACAAAAAACTTGGAGTCAGGTTTAGTCGGCAAATACCCATTGATAATTATATAGTAGACTTCTATTGCAAAGAACTTCAGCTTGCACTGGAGGTGGATGGTTCCGTTCACTTTATTGAAGGACAACAAGAAAAAGATACTTTTCACCATAATCGCTTGGAATATTTAGGGGTATACTTTATTAGATTCAGTGATTTGGATGTGAAGAACAATTTGAACTGGGTACTGGAAGAGATTGAAAAAATGATTTTGAAAATTAAACCCACCCCTAACCTCCCGCCAAAATGGCGGGACAGGCTCTCCCAGGAGGGGAAAAAATAATACATATGATATTTCATTTTATCAGCCTGTGGATGTAGTATTTCTAGTCTTGCCCTGCTCGCACGAGCACCATGCCTGCCTCAAGGCGGAGCAGGATAGTGGCTAAAGTACAAAGCCACACTATTATTAGGCTTACAATGTTCAACAGATATGGTTATTAACTATATTTAAGGGTTATATATCCTTAAATCAAGTATGTATGAAATCAATTTTGCATAGCATTTTATTTTCAGTGCTCATACTTTCGTGTTCCTCCCCCAAGAAATCCGATCAACTACTAGTTGTAAATCAACCTGCCGAATTCGAATCCCAAGAAGCAATTTGGCTAATATGGCCATCAACCGATCATAAGGAAGGAGAGTCCGTTGAACAAGTAACACTTGCCATTGTAGAAGCTTTATTAGGGAATATTGATATAGTGATAACTTGCAAGGACAAAGAACTTTTGGCCCATGCCCAAGAAAACCTAAAGAAGCATTTTGGGGAATTGCCAAAACTTAAACTTCTGGTAGTCCCCTCCATTGAGATCTGGGCACGTGACATGGGCCCTATATTTGTAGAGACCGATCAAAATACTTTGGCCATTGCCGATTTTAATTTTAATTCCTGGGGTTATTCCGATACTTTGAACATAGATACCAAAACAGAGGAATTGTATGACGAACGGGTGGCAAAACATTTTAATCTGCCCGTGATTTCGAGTGCCATGATCAGCGAAGGGGGAAATAGGGAGGTAAATGGAAGAGGTACCCTAATTACCACAGAAGCCGTTGAAATGGACAGAAATCCGCATATGACCAAGGCCGAGATGGAGAGTGAATACAAAAGGCTCCTGGGTGTTAAGAAGATTATCTGGTTGAAGCAGGGTTTGGTGGAAGATGATCATACTTTCCTTGGCCCAATAACCACTTTGGACGGACACAGTGCTTACACAGTAGTTACTACCAATGGTCATGTTGATGAATTTGCCCGATTTGTAAATGATTCCACCATCCTCATGGCAAAGGTAGATAGCGTGGAATATAATGATCCCATAGCATGGGAAAACCATAAACGAATGGAAGAGAATTACAAAATATTGTCGGGATCAACGGATCAGGACGGCAAGCCATTTACCATTATCAGAATGCCTCTTCCTGGAACTATTTTTTCAACCATGAATCCAGGTGACTATGTTTATGAATACATTAAAACACTCGATTACAGGAACGGCAGTACCTTCCCTAATGGAGAACCCATAAAAGTCATGGCCGCACTCAGCTACCTTAATTTCATTATTACCAACAAGTTGGTTATTGGTCAAAGTTGTTGGCGGGAAGGAATGCCCGATGAACTAAAACTAAAGGATGAAAACGCAGCTCAAATTTTGCAGTCCGTTTTTCCCGATCGAAAAATAATCATGATCGATGCCCTTGCCGTAAATTTAGGTGGTGGAGGCATTCATTGCATCAGTATGCACCAGCCATTGTTTTCTTCCAATTAGAGGTAATAAGGTATAAGTTTTCTCATTAGTTTACCCACCCCTAAATCCCCTTCAAGGAGGGGAGGGATTCATGAATATTGTTGGACTTAGGTAAAATCAAGGCCACAATCAGCATAAGGTCTATTTCACCAAGGTTGTACTCCCTTAAAGCCAAAACCACGTTAATAATTGATTTTTAGGAATCCAAGTTGTTTTTTAAAGGAACTAAGAAGTTTCTAGGAAAGATTACGGACTTTTTATTTGATGGAGTAAAGTCATGTGACCTCACCCACCGGCGATAGCGTCAGGCAGACTTGAAGACTGAAAAACCATTGGACAAGCTTGCGCTAGCCAGGGTATTATTTTGGTAAATATCCCTTAAACCTGATCAATTTATCATCATTTTGCTGATAGGTAATGGGCTTGGGATCTAACCATTCCACTATTTTATCTTTAATGGAATAGGCAAAAAAGTGATTCCCTGAAGGGGTATAATGACCAATAAAATACCTCTCCATATATTCATCCAAACTAAGATTGAATTTTTTGAAATCGTCTAGATGTACTTTATTCATATCAAAATACCTGTAATCATTATCTCTAATAAAATCCATTATCTCTTGGTCATAGCGCTTATTCCCTACAACCATTTCCCTAAAAACATTGGTTGGATCAAAATGTACCAACATTAGCTCTTTCCCATTGGCTTTACAAAATTCATCGGTTTTTTTTAAAATGTATTTAGTGGCTTCAAAGGAGTATTTATTTTTTAATGCAGTAGCCGTGCTCATCATCTTATCCGTAGAGGAAAAATCTACCACTGGCAACTCCAAGATATGGGCAAGTTTATTAAGGCCCTCCACATCCAAGTCAGAATTTACCATATCATAACCCAACAAATAAAGCTGCAACATTAGATCATCTTTTAGATTATCGTACATAAATTCGGGATCGGACATTTTGTATATGCCCTCCTTGGAATTAATTCTATTTTCCTTTTCTACCAATTTTCCAATATGGGTATCCATTTCAATGTTGGACCAAAAATTGCCATGGAACATATATCCACCATAATCGTTCCAACGGGTATAATAAGATGCGTAACGACATCTAAAAACACTTCTTACATAATCGTCTCCCCACATATATAGAATTACGTATTTGGAGTCTTTATCCTCTTTTTCCCGCCTCAATAGCCTTCTATAAGCCTGGTAAACACCAAAACCTCCCATTCCGAAATTATTAATCGGTTCTCCCAGATGCCCGGCAAGATACTCCTGCCAAGTTTCGGCATCGCTTACCTGGTGACAATGGGTAAAACTATTGCCATAGGTATTGATTCGGCATGGTTTATCGGCATATATACTGTTGGTCCTTTTTCCGTCTTTCATTACAGTAGATAACGTATAGCTGTTATCTATCCCATCATGTGGCATATAATTCCCCAAAATATACCCCACCTCAGGATCAAACTGGGCCCAACTATCATGTTCTAGGAAAATTTCCAATTCCTCCTTGGGAACGGCACTTTTTCTTAGGTATTCAGCATACGACTTCTTTTCACCTATCTTGGAACGGCCAAATAAAAAATCGGGCAGCAAGGATGCTCCTCCTGCGGTTATTGCAGTGAAAACATTGGATTTGATAAATTTTCGTCTGTCCATAGTCAGTAATTAGAAATTAATTGCAAAAACTTTATATCATCGGTAACCTTAAATGCATCTATATAATCATTTAAATTAATGAATTATAATCGATAATGAGAATAATTGGCCCAATAAGCCTCCGTACCCTCACCGATAACGTTAGCCTGCCAAGTATGCCAGGGAGGTTCATGCTAGCATGACCATTGGGCTAGCTTGAGCTCCAATCATTTCAACTGGCTGTTTAATTGCGGAATAATTAGACCTATTAAGAAAAGTTTGACCGCTAGATTTGTGGAAATTAAAGCGTTAAGTGTGGTGACCTAGCGCGGCTTGTTTTTTAGGCACTAAGCCACCCTAAAATTAACAGTTTTAAGTAGTTGGTATTATGATAAATATTTGAATCGATTAGTATTTTGAATATGGTTATTAACTACATTTAATTATTATTCCACTATTTATAATATGCAAAAAACCTTAGCAATAATTTTGACAATTATAGCCTCATCCCAAGTATATTCCCAATTTATAAAAGAGAAGTCTATAGATGTTTCAATAGGTTTTGGATATAGCACCCCGAATGAAGATATTGACATTACTGGTCAAGGTTTTTTTATGCAGGGTGAATATGTCCTTACCTTGGCCAAGTGGATAGATCTTAGACCATATACAGGTTTGATCCTGACAAATGATAACCCGGGAAACCAACCCAATGATCCTTTATACAAGTCTACTGCAAACGCCTTTCTATTTGGAGGAAAAACACGTATTGCGGTACCCGTACCATGGGTAGCTCCTTATCTAGAAGTTGGTCTTGGTGGTTCTATTGGCTCCTTTAAAACATTTACGCCCTCTACAAACATAGATTATAGTGGTTTAATACTACATATTCCAATCTCTATAGGTTTGGAATTGGGACCTAACCACAATTTTGATATCGCCTTTACCTACTATTTTCACAATAGTGTGGAACAGTTTGTTGGGGCAGCGGCAATTGGAATTTCCATTCCGTTAAGCAAATAATCCTGCTGACCCGATTGCCCCACTGGCGCCAGAGATGCACAGGGAACTAGATCTGGGTTGTATCGAATAATTTTTCTCATCGGTTTACCTTGAGCCAGGATTTATTCAATGAAAGCATGCGGATTTTCCAGATAACAAACAACGTCCTTCCATTAATCCCAGTTCCCATATGATAATGTTAAAAGGTGCAGAGAAACTGCTCGGGAAATATGAAAAGTACCAACTGGGACATTGAAAAACCAAAAAGGGCTTTCAACTTAAGGGGTGTATTGTATTGTAAGGATGAGATTTTGCGTAGCGGTCAATGCTATATAGGTATGGACAAATCTTGAACCTTGAACCTGGAACCTTGAACTCCTTATTCCCAATGCAACTGGACCAGATCATTGGCGGTATTCAGTTTGTTATGAGGGGTAGTCTGTCCATATATTTCCTTCACTATTGCATACAGATCCGGTATCACGGTTTTGGCAATTTTACTATTGTTGCTCAATAGTACACAGATTCCCAGATCGGCTTCCGGATAAATAGCTATTTCATTTCTATAGTTGTTGACACTTCCCCCATGATGCCAAATAGTTTTTTCTTGGTCCGAGTCCTTCTCCATGAATTTATGTATTCTCCAACCATAGCCATAGTAAGATGTTTTATGTCCAGGCCAATGTTGGTAATACTTACTTTCCCCTTTAATTTCTATAAAAGGGGAGAAAGTTTCTGCCAGCGCAGATTTGCTCATTAATTCCGGGTTGTGCCCCAGTAAAAATCGCATCCATTTGGCCATATCAACAGAGCTGGCACTAATACCCCCAGCTGCAATGGCATTGTAATAATTATTTGTAAGTGGCAATGTTTTCCAGCCATTTCTTCTTTTGGAGTGTGGCATGGCCACATTTTCCATAAGCGCCAAGGTTTCATAATCCATGGTGGTTGAACACATGCCCAAAGGATTAAAAAAGGTATTGGTCAACACCTCACTTATATCCTGTCCGGTTGCTTTATATATCATTTCCCCACATAGCGCAAACATGGCATTCTGGTAGCTATACATGGATCCTGGCTCACTTATCGGTGTAATTTCCTTAAAGCGCTGGGCAATATCCTGTAATGGCAAGCCCGCCTCTACAAGGTTGGTATAACTATGATAAGGTGTGCCAGCGGTGTGCGATAAAATATTGGCAAGGGTAATTTTACTGGTATTGTTGCTATCACCAAATTTAAATTCCGGTATAAAATCACTTACCTTATCCTCCCAATGTAATTTGCCTTCATCCTTTAATTCAGCTGCCAACACCCCTGCAAATCCCTTGGAAAGTGACCCAAGTCTAAAAATAGTCCCGCCATCTACATGGTCATCACGGTTAATATTTCTTTTGCCATAGCCATCCGACAGTATAATAGAATCGTCCTTTACAATACTCACTCCAGCTCCAACAATATCCCCTGCCGAGATCGCTTTATCAAAATAGGCATTAATGGCTACTTCCAACTCCTCTTGATGCCTTTTATAAAGTAGCTCCTCCTTGGCGGTCAATGCATCCTTTAAATGATCAATACTTGTAACGGCTACCTCGGACCCTGGATCGGGGGCCGACATAAAGGCGTTTAAAACAAGGGTTACGATTGTAAGGATTAAAAGCGAAATTCCTATTAAGATTTTGCTTCTCTTCATAAGGGGTGCATTTTTTTTTAATGTAATATTTTCTAAATATAGGATGATATACTTAAATAACGGACGAAATGCTCGAATTCTTATATATATCCCTCTTTTTTAACACTAACATCCAGCTTTTTAAGGCTCAATATTAGGAGGTTAAAAAATACTTCCAAAAAGCTTAACACATTTCCAATAAAAATAAACCATAAGCAAGCACATAAATAATTCTATATATTGCAGCGACCAATATTATTTCAAAACCACTTCAATATGAAAAAACACCTATACCATACCACGGTGCAATGGACGGGAAATGAAGGAAAAGGCACTTTAGATCCCAAATCCTACAATAGAAACCATGAAATCTCCTGTCCAGAAAAATATAATGCAATAAGGGGATCGTCAGATGCCGCTTTCTCGGGGGACGGTAAAAGGTATAATCCAGAAGATTTACTGGTTTCCTCCATCTCGGCCTGTCACATGCTTTGGTATCTTCATTTATGTGCAATAAACAATATAGTTGTTACGGAATATACGGATAAGGCTGTTGGACTAATGGAGGAAACATCCAATGGCAGTGGAAGATTTAAGGAAGTTACACTTAACCCCAATATCAAAATAACGGATGCGCAATTGATCCAAAAGGCGATTCAACTGCATTCGGAAGCCAATAAAATGTGCTTCATCGCCAATTCCTGCAATTTCAAAATCAATCATAAACCCACTATTACTGTTGAATAATAATTTCAACTTATATTTGGGAGGCCATGTAAAGACAATATCCGTATGATCAATAGAGTATTTCAACTTACCATAGTTTTATTTTCCATGCTATCCTTGAGTTATGGACAGGACACAAACGAAAGGACCCAATTTTTCCCGAAAGTAGAACTGTCGGTAGAAAATGTTCCAAATAAAGAGAACCTATGGGTTTTTATACTCGCGGGACAATCCAATATGGCCGGTAGAGGATTAGTGGAACCTCAGGATACCGTTCCCAACAATAGAGTTTATACCCTGAACAAACAGGGCAATATCATCTTCGCCAAGGAGCCCCTACATTTTTATGAACCAACAATGGCCGGGTTGGACAGCGGGCTTTCGTTCGGCAAGGCCTTGATCAAACATATTCCTGACAGTATTTCGGTGCTATTAATTCCCACTGCGGTAGGGGGAAGCTCAATTTCACAATGGTTAAACGATTCTATCCATAGAGAGGTTAAACTATTCTCCAATTTCAAACAAAAAGCGGAGTTGGGTATGCGTTTTGGGACAGTAAAAGGAATTCTTTGGCATCAGGGTGAAAGTGATGCCAAAACCAAGGAGGCTCCATTGTACCAAATCAAATTATCGGAGTTGTTCTATCAATTCAGAAAGATAATTGGGAACCAAGAGACAACAGTTGTAATAGGGCAATTGGGCAGTTATTCTACCAATCCATTGTGGTCAAAGATTAATGACCACATTAAATACTATGTATCTACTGATCAATATTCAGGGATGATCAATACGCAGGACCTAAAGGACAAAGGGGATAAGGTGCACTTTAATTCCGAAGCCCAGCGACTCATGGGTGAAAGATTTGCCAATGAATTTATTAAAATACAGCATTAGCCTATTTTGCATGTGCGTTACTGTATTAAGCATAATACACCGCTACTAGGTATACTGTGATTTACACTGCATTAGTTCTACTTGCCTATATAATGACCATAAACCAATATGGTCAACTTAACCATGCCCTACGTTTTAACCCCAAATATGTGCAACCTCAATCTAAGACGTAAGCACATAAATGGCCCAAGCAAAGCAAAAGGCGCAATAGAGATAAAATAAAAATTCGTTAAATGTAGTATTTTCCTTCATAATATGGGGTTTATATATAAAACCCCATAATCAAGGGAAAAGGATTTTCGTATCCATGTATGGAACAAAATTTCGACAACCTGACCCCAATTCGGATAAAGGGTCAAAATCATCTATGAAAGTAAAATCCTACAAAACCATAAAACCTAGAAAGACAACTGTTTACCGATAATTTATTGATCCGAAACCTCAGAAAAACTACAATTTGACCACACAATTCTGTGCGGCCGATTTGTAGATGGCCTCAACAACACGGATATCCCTCAGTCCTTCTTCCCCTGGGACAATTAAGTCGATTTTGTCCATAATGGCCATGGCATCCTCATCCATTTGTTTGGCCTGCTGGTTGGGGATGGAAAATTTAATGATCGTTCCATCGGACATACTTCCATTATTGCCATTATAGGAGCTGTGTGGTTCCATTTTCAACCAACCTTTTTCATAATTGACCTGAAGATGGTTCATATTTATACCAAAACTGGTCTGGCAGGATGCTAGGGCGCCACTGGGAAATTCCAGTTGAAACATCATGGTTTCCTCTACTTCGTGATAAACTTCAGGTCGGGTAGTGGAGGCCTGCGCCAGTACCGAAATCGGTTCTTCCCCGGTAGCCAATCGGGCACCTTGTAATGCATAAACACCCATATCACCCATGGCACCACCCCCTAATTTCTTGTTTTGCTTCCAATGGTTGGTCCGGCCGTCAAAATATCCCGCGGCAGAAGTCACCATCCGTACTTTCCCAAAAGGTCTTTCTTTGCCCACTTTCATATAGGCCTGAATATTTGGGTCGTGCTGACAACGGTACCCGATAGCCAGTTTTACCTTATTATCTTTACAGGCCTTGATCATTGCCTCACAATCGGCTACAGAGGGTGCCATTGGTTTTTCACACCAAACATGCTTACCCGCCTTGGCCGCCCTAATCGTATACTCTGCATGCATGGAAGGAGGCAGAACCACGTATACAACATCTATATCCGGGTTATTGGCAATGGTATCAAAATTTTTGTAATTGTAAACGTTCTTGTCCTTAATCCCATATTTTTCCTGCCAGATCGGAATTTTTTCAGGACTACCGGTGACTATACCCCTTAATTCACAGTTATTGGTCAATTGTAGGGCAGGTGCAAGAAGATCGGTACTATAATAGCCCAATCCAACAAGGGCTACCCCTAATTTTTTCTTTTGTGCCTTGGTTGAAGACAGTAGTATTTGAGGTGTAAATGCACTTGCTGCTGCAATTAATCCCGCTTTTTGAATAAATATTCTCCTTTGTTTTTCCATGGTTCCGATTTGGAGGAGAAAATACCACAAAAAATTGAAAATTCCATAAAAATATGTGAAGCTTTTGAAGCAGAAAAAGTACTCTACCAATAATGTAATTGCATACCCGCTTTCTGGATCATTCCCAAAAACTGACCGTGAATTGGAAAAGTCGGAAAGATGAACCTATGAAAATGCCCTTATTCCTTTTTCTGAAGGTTTTGGACCAGTAGGTCCTTTAAAACATATGCGGCAACAAGAATAAAGCCCGTTATCAGGGTTGGGGTAGCATATTCCCATTCCAATATTTTGGTCAGGCTTCCAATAATTATGGCCAATATGCCAATGATCATCATTGTATTCCACATAAAATATGCAATATCACTCTTATTGTCGTCCTTGTCGTCAATGAGATATGTTGTGCCTTCCATGATGATCCAAATTATGAACGCCAAGCTACCTATGACCTGAAAAAAATCATTGTGGGATATGTCCAGTATTTTGAAAATTCCATTTAAAGACCAAGAGGTAACTAAAATTAATTTGTTGTACTGCAGAAACCCTTTTATTGTTTTTTTCCAAAATCGCCAAGCGTACAATACACCTATAGCGGCAAGAGAAATTAATATTATAGGATTAGCAACGGTCGTAAAATGTAAAATTTTACAAAGAAAGCCTACTACAAGGAGGGAAATGGCAATTCTTAAAGGTGTTCTCAAAATCTTCTTTTCTGTTTCCATAAAATTGTTTTTAAGATTCATGGCATTTCAGTTTTGGCTTTGCTGAATTGCTTTGTCCTTTCTTCAATAGACATTTCCCTATGGTATCACTAACTACAGCACCTTGATATTGGCCTTTAGCCCTTCCATTATTCCTAATATATTATCTACCGTTTCTTTTAAATAATATTTAATGAGTACGTGGGGGATACGAATGGTGGTAAATCCATTTCTAAACGAATGCATGGCTTCTTCCAAATCGTTGATGGCTTGTTCGTGGGTTATGGATTGGTATTCCGTGTCGATTTCTATATTAAGTTTTACCCTAGATATAGCAATATCCACTGATTTTTTTCCATCCCACCATTCCAGCATAGGATTTACACCTGCATTTTTTAAACCATAATATAATTGTATGGCTTCTTTGGGGGTCCTTTTAAGTTTGATCAGCTTTTCCATGCGATCTTTGTGCTTCGCACAAAGCTCTAATCCTAAGAGATCCATCGCACTTTTGTGGTCAAGATAATCAAGCTCTTTGTTACAATCTAAACATGTCATTCAAGTAGGTTAAAAATTTAATTTGGGACTATTATAACCGTAATATTTTTGGATTATTATATGAGGGTTGTCCAAAAAGGCCATCTTTTAGACGAACTGCAACTTTTTAGATGAACGACCTACTTTTTAAACCACATGGCCTTTAAAAAACAAATATTCTTCCGCATTTTAGAATATCCCTATATATTTACATATTCGCTATTTCAAACCTAAAGAATGTACTGTAGAACAATGCTTAAAACAATAGCCACGACTATTATCTTTTTTATTATTCTTTTGGGCTGTAAGGACAGTCAAAACACAAAGCCTAAGGTTGTGGCATCCTTTGCACTGCCAGAACTGACCTTTAATGAAGCCAATCGACTTGTCCGCCTGCCATTGGATTGCCTACAAACGGAATACCCCAACAAATTAAATCAGTCACTTCAGGATTCGACCCATTTGGGCAGTCCTAAACAATTGCACCCGGCATTTTATGGTTGTTATGATTGGCATTCCTCTGTTCATGGTCACTGGTCCTTGGTTTCGCTATTAAAACAGTTCCCTAGTTTAAATCAGGCTTCCACAATTCGCAATAAATTGGTGGAAAATATTTCCAAGGAAAATATATTGGCAGAGGTGGACTATTTTAATTTGGAAGGAAATAAGTCATATGAACGGACTTATGGGTGGGCCTGGATCCTGAAATTGGCCGAAGAGCTTCATACATGGCAGGACCCCTTGGCCCGTGACCTTGAGGTTAATTTACAGCCGTTGACAAACTATATAGTAGAAGCCTACATAGAATTTTTGCCAAAATTAAATTATCCCATTAGGGTGGGGGAACATACCAATACCGCATTTGGACTTTCCTTGGCTTGGGACTATGCGGTTGCTCTTGAGGACGAGGCCTTAAAAATTGCTATTACCTCCAGTGTTGCACGCTTTTATGAAAACGATGCAGATTGTCCCATAATCTGGGAGCCTAGTGGATTCGATTTTTTGTCGCCCTGTCTGGAGGAAGCCAATCTGTTGAGAAAAATTTATAGCCCAGAAAAGTTTAAAAAATGGCTGGATAAATTCCTGCCCCAATTGGAAGATCCCCAATTTAATCTGGAACCTGGAAAAGTGTCGGACAGAACAGATGGAAAATTAGTTCATTTGGATGGTCTCAATTTTAGTAGGGCTTGGTGTTTGTATGGTATTGCGGAGACACTTCCCCATTACTCCCATTTAAAACAAATTGCCACTGAGCATATTAATTACTCTCTCCCCAGTATTGTAGATGATAATTACAGTGGTACCCATTGGTTGGGAAGCTTTGCCTTATACGCCTTAAATACAGCCCAATAGAATGAAATGGAAAATGGGGCCAGGAGTTTTGGTAGCGGCAGCCTTTATAGGTCCCGGTACCGTTACCGTGTGTTCCATTGCCGGTGTAAAGTATGGATATTTACTACTTTGGGCCCTGTTGCTGTCCGTATTGGCCACCGTGATATTACAGGAAATGGCTGCGAGATTGGGAATCGTCACCCAAAAGGGATTGGCCCATGTTATAAAAGAAGAGATAGGTGTCCGCTGGATTAAGATTTTGGTACTGGGCCTTATCTTATCGGCGATCGTTATAGGTAATGCAGCTTATGAAGGAGGCAATATAGGTGGTGCTTCCTTGGGATTAGAGGCTATATTTGGGCAAGAATATCTAAGTTTTTATCCTTGGGTAGTGGGAAGTTTTGCATTTCTACTTCTGTTTTTTGGTAATTATAAGGTTTTGGAAAAGGTGCTGGTTTCTCTGGTAATGGTCATGAGCATATCCTTCTTATTAACGGCCATAATTACAAAACCCCATATTTCGGCCATATTGCAAGGTCTTATTATCCCCAAAACTCCAGATGGAAGTATTTTGACCATTATTGCGCTGGTAGGCACTACGGTAGTACCCTATAATTTATTCCTACATACCTCACTTGTAAGTGAAAAATGGAAATCCAAGGAGAATTTGAAGGAAGCCCGTAGGGATACCGTCTTATCCATTTTACTGGGAGGTATGGTTTCCATGGCCATAGTGGTTACTGCAACTGCCATACCGTCCGGCGAAATAAGTAATATTATGGATATGACCAAAGGCCTGGAACCACTTTACGGGGAAAGTGCTAAATATTTTATGGGAATTGGACTTTTTGCGGCCGGGATAACCTCTGCCATTACGGCACCCTTAGCCGCTGCCTATGTGGCCAGTAGCTGTTTTGGATGGGGCACCACTATGAATAACTTAGGCTTCAAAATGGTCTGGATGATCATTCTATTGGTAGGTGTCCTGTTTATGTCCGTAGGAATAAGACCTTTGGAGATTATTAAATTTGCCCAGATAACCAATGGGATGCTATTGCCAATTATCGCTATTTTTCTATTATGGATCGTTAACAGGAAAACAGTCATGCTGGAATATCAAAATACCAAATTTCAAAATATATTGGGGATTATCATTATAATTTTGTCCATTATTCTGGGGGCAAAGAGTATATTAACTGTTTTTGGGCTATTTTAAGGATATGATCAATATTGATATAAATTGTGATATAGGGGAGGGTGTAGACAATGAAGCAGAGCTATTGCCCTTAATTACCTCCTGTAATATTGCCTGTGGTGGCCATGCCGGGGATGCCGATACCATGATGAAGGTAGCCTTATTGGCCAAAGAACACAAGGTGCTGATAGGAGCACATCCATCATATCCGGATAGGGCAAATTTTGGAAGAACCAGCATCAAAATGGCTAAGGATGAGTTAAAAAAAAGTATTCTTGTCCAAATAGAGGATTTGAATACTGTCCTCAAAACTTTAGGTATTTCACTGAACCATATAAAACCCCATGGTGCCCTATACAATGACGTGGCCAAGGACAGGGAATTGGCATTGGTGGTTTTGGATAGTATTTCAAAATATAAGAAGGAGGTATTTTTGTTTGTGCCCTATGATTCCACAATAGCGGAGGAGGCTCTACGTTTGGGATTTCGAATAAAATATGAGGCGTTTGCCGATCGCAATTATAATGAAGACCTCTCCCTAGTGTCCCGAAAAGACCCAAAGGCCTTGATACAAGAACCCAAAGAAGTTATGGATCATTTGCTCCATATGGTTACAAAAGGTGCGGTTTTGACCCTTTCTGGGAAGGCCGTAAAAATCCAAGCGGACACCTATTGTATTCACGGGGATTCTCCTTCAACATTGCAAATATTAATGTATCTTTCCAAACATTTACCAGAAAACCAAATCTTAATAAAAAAGTGAGTAGTTTCAAAATATCTGTAAGGCAATTTGGTGTCCACGCCATATTGGTGGAATGGCCCAATAGGGTGGAAGAATCCATATTGGACGAGATTCTCCAATTCATTCAGTACTTAAAAAAAAATCAGCTGGATGAAAAGGAGTGGGAGTTTATTCCTGCCTATAATTCACTTACTTTGATATGTAAGGACACCGTCCTAGATTTCGATTATTTAAAACCAAAGATAAAGGAGTGGTATGCTATAAAAGGAAAGATAGAACCTGCCACCAGGTATCTTTGGCGATTACCAGTATGTTATGATCTTGAATTCGGGCTGGATCTCGAGGAGATTTCCGTGGAATTGGGCCTGTCAGTGGAACGTATCACCGAATTGCACTCAAAGAGTATTTATACTGTCTATGGTATCGGATTCTTACCGGGGTTTATGTATTTGGGAGGTGTGCCAGAAGTTCTGGAGGTTCCGCGTAAATCCACCCCCAGACCTAAAGTACTAAAAGGCTCGGTTGGACTAGCCGCAAAACAAACGGGAATTTATCCCCAGGATTCACCAGGAGGGTGGAACATAATCGGGAAATGTCCCGTACCTATGTTCGACCTAAAAAAGGAAAATCCCTGTTTTGTCCAAGTAGGGGATAAAATACAATTTTACCCTATTTCAATGGCAGAATACCAATTGCACAAGATTGAAGGTGAGGTAGGGATTTATAACTTAGAAAAAAAAGTGCTGGATGCTTAACATTATAAAATCGGGCTTTTTCACCACAGTTCAGGATACCGGTAGATTTGGGTACAGGGATAAAGGTGTTCCAGTTTCAGGAGTTATGGACTCATTCTCTGTCTCCAAGGTAAATACTTTGCTGGAAAACGACGAAAACAGTGCCGTATTGGAAATAACCATGACGGGACCAACATTGGAATTTGAACAAGATACCTATATTGTTTTGGGAGGGGCGGAAATGTCGGTAACTCTTAACGATATTACCATAGAAAACTACAAAGTCTATAAAGTAAATGCAGGTGACATCTTAACCTATGGCAAATTATTAAAAGGATTCAGGGCGTATTTGGGGATTAAGGACGGATTCAACACTGCATCGGTATTGGGAAGTAGATCCTATTATAAACCAATTACGGAGAGGGATTCCATTAAGAAAATGTCCAGTCTTCCGTATACCGAGTGTAAACTGTTCAGTCCCAAAATTTCGAAACTTAAAGTAGACTCCGTTTTGGACAAAACCGAATTGGAAGTATATAAGGGCCCTGAATATAAGCTATTGACCGATAAACAATTGGCCCAATTATTTTACAGGGAATTTACGGTGGCTAATGAGAATAACCGAATGGCATATCAGCTCAATGAGATAATTGAGGGCAATAAAGTATCCATGTTAACCTCGGCAACCCTGCCTGGAACAATACAACTGACTCCTGCTGGAAAATTGATCATTTTAATGAAAGATGGTCAGACCACAGGTGGCTATCCAAGAATATTACAGTTGTCGGACATGGCCATGTCCATTTTGGCGCAAAAAAGATCTGGAAACCATATTAGTTTTAAACTAAGGTAGGCGACGGAAATTTATTTCTTTGTCAATTAAATTTTAATACTTAATTTTACAGTAATGAAAATAAATAGAAGCATAATCAAATTGGTCATTATCGTCCCATAACTGGGATGATACGGATTTCTATTTATTAAAAAGCCTGTATCAGATATATTTGATACAGGCTTTTTTTTTAGGTTTAGCAGAACTAAAGTTAGGAATTATGTTCTTTATTAAGTCGCCACCCAAAGGTTTATCAAAGAATAAAAACCTACTGAATATGATATGGTTTATGTA